>JACCEA011839158.1_pt1 | contig 11011 bp, 9 predicted proteins | sample 7449851 | NCBI WGS metagenome assembly JACCEA01 (sample SAMN15323453, study PRJNA562643) | freshwater metagenome | isolation source: river surface water | place: USA:Blue River Watershed | collected 2017-08-18 | reverse complement strand
GATATCTATGCGATCAAGCAGGGGCCCGCTTACCCTCGCGCGATAACGCTGCACCTGCGGGGCCGAGCATCGGCATTCGTGACGAGCGTCACCAAGATATCCGCAAGGGCAAGGGTTTTTTATGTGCCGAGCAATCACTCTCTGGTATGGTTCAGACATGGGACAAATCGCCTACTCGTATTCTCGTGTGTCATCTATGGGCCAAATTTCGGGGTCGGGGATAGCGAGACAAATTGAAAAAGCGGAAGACTACTGCAAAAGAAATGGATTAATTCTTTCTTCCGAAACTTTTTCCGATGAAGGGCGATCCGCTTACAGCGGAGAGCACCTTTCGGAAGATTCCCGTTTGTCTGCATTCATTGACGCGGTTAAAAAAGGAAGGGTTAAGAAAGGTTCCTGCATTTTGGTGGAGGCATTGGACAGGCTTTCAAGAGAAGATATTGATTCAGCCATTGATCTATTTCGTTCAATTTTGAAGATGGGGATTGATGTAATTACCCTGTCCGATGAAAAGCGATATACTCAGAACTCTAAGACGAAATTAACTGATTGGATTACTTCCATTGTTTATTTTGACGCCGCGAATGAATACTCCCGTGTATTATCGGGCCGCGTTAAGAAAGCTTGGAAAGACAAGCAACAGGAAGGAAAAAGAAACAAGCCTTCGATTCCTTCGTGGTTAACTTACGATAAGAATTCCGATTCTTATTCGATAATTGAATCAAAAGCGGAAATTGTTCGCCGAATTTTCAAAGAGTATCTTGGTGGTTCGGGGTTTGGTTCTATTGCTCGTGGATTGAATGAGGATGGATTTAAAACAATGACTGGGAAGGGATGGGGAAGTGTAAACGTGAAGTTCATTCTAAAATCTCCCTCTGTTGTCGGGGAATACCACGCGAAGAGGCGGGAGAAAAAAATGAAGAAAGTTGATACGGGGATCGTCCATCGGAATCATTACCCTGTGATTATTTCAACAAGTGATTTTCATTTGGCTCAGGAGAAAATGAGAAAAAATCCTTCCAAGCGAGGAAGGCCACAAGCCAAGGGTTTAAATCTATGGGATGGACTTTTTAAGTGTGGTTATTGCAGCGGCTCCGTTGGCCTTCATCTGAGTAAGAATTTGATTTGTTGGAATTCTTTGCAGGGTGCTTGCATTCGCGCTTCATGGAGTAAGGATGATTATGAATTGCCCCTAGTTTTAGAATGTGATGAATCAATTCAGGAGCGGATGCGGGATCTAATTAAACCAGATTCAAACGCTATTGAAGCGTTGGATGCGCAAATCAGCTCTTTAGATTTACGCATGGGTAATATCATGAAGGTTTTGGAGGTTTACCCAGATTCCGAAGCCGTGCTAAAATCCTTAGGTGAAGCAGAATCTCAAAAGAAAGCCTTGAAGGAGGAGCGTTCAAAGGTAGTCGATACCTTAGAAAATTTCAGTCCGGAATTTACGAGGATAGCTCGTCTTGATTTGGAGGCCGAAGGGGTCCGTTTGGATGTTGCCCGTTACTTCCGCAAAAACATCGAAAAAATAGTAGTCTTTTCCGTTGGGGAACGTGGGGATGAGTACCGGGCTGAAATGGCCGCAATGCGCAAGAGGGGGGAGCGTGGTGACGTGATAGGGGTTCGGTTAAAGAAGAAATTCGCCATTGAAGATCAGCGATTCTTTGAAGTTTACCCTAAAATCCCGATTATTCGCGGTGGGGAGCGCTTGAGATGTTACCGAGTGTATTCTTCTGGTTTTGAGGTTTGATAGAAACTAGTGAAATGAATCCCCGAAGCGTTTTTACTTTGTGTGATTGCAATCCTCTTCAAATTAATCTTGGCGAATTATTATAGTTTGACCCAGTGTCGGAAATTGATATTGTCCGAAGATAACTAAGTATTCTGGATTCTTTTCACGATACTTATTTTATGTTCTGAAATTCGTTTAGATCATTCATTTGTCGAATAAGGGAGCTGGAGTAGCTGCCAGTTCCCTTTTTCAAAAAAAGACAGTGGTTGGTTAGGTGAAGGGATGACGGCAAAATGAATGTTAAAAGAATTAATCCAAGAATTACAAAATAACCACAATCTCGCGCATGATATTTTCAAGTTTCTCCAAATGGTTTTCGTCAAAGACGGCAAATGGAGAGGGGATGCATTCGTTGGCAGGGAGGTCTATTCTCAGCAACTCAAGGCATGCTTTGGAGATAGATACAAAAAACGGATCATTGATCTGTTGTTATATCATGAGATTTTGTTTTCCCCTTCCCAGAAATATTCAAACTTCAAGGGGAAAGAATTTTGCAAAACCTACGCCTTGGATAAGTCGATCAGTCCAGTCTATGACTTTTTAAAGGAGTTATGCGGTGGCAAAGCTTTCAATGGCACGAAATCACAAAGAAAGGTCACTGGATACATCCAAGATAAGTTTGAGGAATCAGAAAGTTTTTTCACTTATTCCATCAAAGATGCTCGCATCCATTCGTCATGGGTAACGGTCCCAAGAGACTGGCGACATAATCATATCTTTGAAAATGGAATCAGATTGGTTTGCGATGCGGATCTTAAAACAGCATTCCCAAGAATGTTTTTGGAATGGTTGGATCGAGGTTTGAATGGGGTTGGTGGTTTGGGGTGGGATTACATAGAAAATTTATTACAATGTAGTGCTCAACTCAAAGAGGACTTCCGAAAATACAAACAGCTATTCGATGGGGATTTCTATTCCAACTTCATCATAAGTTTGAAAATCGACGCAACACGGGACGAGGTGAAGAAGATGGTAAACGCACTCTTCAACAGTCCAGAAGACAAGCGGGCGAAGTTACGTGGAAAATACAAACAAATGTCCGACGCTCTGGAAACGGAGTTTCCCGCAATCGACAAGGTTTTTAAAACAATCAATGCACATCCATCCCTATATATTGGAGGATTGTTGGCGCGAGAGTTTGAATCCCCGATAATTTATGCGATTAAAACAGCAATGGATGCCTCAGGGATGTTCCAGAAATCAATAATTATCCATGATGGTATCGAGGTATGGGGTGACGAGTTATCTCAAGCCCAACGAGAAAAGCTGGAGCAAATTACTGATGGGGTGTTGAAAGATTACAAGTATCTCCAGATAAGTTTTAAAACTCGTGATGTAACTGAAATTAAAACGGTATAGGTAAAAATGGACCAAATTTAGGGTAGCTGTCCCACCCCAGACAGTCACCGGGGACGAATACCGCGCCGCGCGCCACCTCGGTCCATCCCGTTCCGGTTGTTCGTCGCATTCATGAGCTGGGGAGGCAAGAAGTGGGGTGGATACAGCCGAGAAGCATCCAGAACCAATTACTTCGAGAAAAACAGTGCTTCGCTGGCAGTCCAAGCGCACGGACTGGTAAGCGCATCAATCACGGTGGGGGATTACCGGGACATCATTCTCCCGTCTGCATCCTTCATCTATTGCGATCCTCCCTACCAAGGGAACGACGGGATAGGCTAGTGGAGGGTTTGACACCGGGACGTTCTGGCAGTGGGCGCAGACCAAAGCGAAGGAAGGCCATACGGTGTTGGTGAGCGAATACCAAGCCCCGGAAGGGTGGGAGCCGATTTGGTCCCGCACCCTTCGCAATGGGTTAACCGGGTTAGAGGGAGCTGAACAGGTGTTTCGCCAGCTCCAATAATTCCGGGCATTTATCGTAAAAAAAGATTACGATTTTGAGAATATCAAAGTAGGTTTTGATTTTGTTCCAGATGGTCAGGGAGCTTGGCTTTCCTCCTTTCTTTTTGGCGAGCTTGCGGGCTGTTGATGTTTGTTTGTTTTTAATGCGTGATTTTTTCACGGAGCTATTTATCTCCGGAAGAGTCGGCCCTTTGCGTTTTACGTGTAATTTCGTATGTGGCGATGCTCCTTTCTTTGATTTGGACGCGTTGGTGCGTGTTTCTGATTTAACCGTGGGTGCTGAGTGCTTTTTGGGCATACCACGGGATTACACCGGAAAAGATTGCATCTGAATCGGTTGAGGAGGGTTTTTTTCCAAAAATATGGCTGCTCAACCGTTTGACGTGGGCACAAAAAAATCCCCACCGGGAGGGATGGGGATGGAGAGAGTGGGTTATTGTCTCGGTCATTCTTTGGGTTTTAAAACCTGATGGTGTATGTGGTAAAATGGATCTCTAACAGTATTTCCGGTCATAGAATGTTGGTTGTTGTCAACGATTTGGAAGAATTTAAATCTTTCTCGTGCCCCCGGACCAAGCATTTCTTTGAAGATTTGTTCTCTTGAGGGATCGGGGTTATATACCCAAAAGCGTTTCAATAGTGTCTCACTAATTGTCCCTAATGCGTAAAGTTGCCGAAAAAAGGAATCAGTATTTGGTAGTGAGTATCCAATTATGTAAATTGAATCTGCTTCGGATAGTTCTTCGGCTGCTCTCGACCAAACTTCCGCAATTTGATTATGTGAGTCCGCCTTATTCCACGAAGGAGGGACAATGAATGGGATTACGTCTAGTTGCTTGTCTGATCCGGAATGGAATTGTAATTCATGAATATTGCTACCTATCTTAAACTGGATGTCGCCTTTGCGACCTGCTTGCGGTGGTTTCTGTCGCTTGTAACTACCAATTGTCCAAGGGGTTATCTTCTTTGATTCTGTCTCGGATGCCCAGTTGAGTGAACCGTGTAATTTGAGGAGAGGAAAGAGGGGGTATTTGTTTATCTCTTTTGTGGGCAATCCGTAATCAGGGGACAAGGACGCAGCATCAAGCGCAAGATCCATGCTCACGTCATAATTAAAAGTTAAGATGGCAAATGGAGATGCCTTGGACTCGATGATCTTTTCTTTTACGCTTTTCAGAAACTCAAAGATAGATTCGCTCAGTGGGACCACTCCGCTGTTGCTTTGCTTGTAGGTTATTTTTTCCTCAAGCGTTACGACGATTAATCGCTTTAGATCGTTAATCAGTTTTTCTATTTCGGAATGGGATCTCCCGGGCAGCTTTCGGATCGTTTTCGAGAGTTCAAATGTGGTGAATATGGATTCCAGATTGATTAAGTCGAATTCAGACTTGGAGTGGATCGCTTGTAGGTTTGAGATCGCACTAAAGACGTTGCCGAAGCTATCTGTGTCTCGATCACTTAATGTGCCGGAGGCATAAAGTTCTCGGGCTTGATCCAAGAAGTTTTTCATTACAGGAGCACCATAAGGAACTGATGCACCTGCACCGAGAATGATAATGTTTTTAGCCATTGGGGGAATTATGATGCGGGACGAATTAGTGTGAAATCCAGACGGTAAAAATCGGAGGAGATTGATGTTTGTGTGATGCCGACATGGCGTAATTCTGGTGAATGTAACAGGATTTCAATGTTGGCTTTTATGTCCGCTTGAATCCTTGCGCCAAAATAGACATGGTGAATTGCCAGCGGATCAAAATAGACAAAGTTTTTTGAATCAAGTGCGGTGACGGGGAAAAGCATTCTTGTTTCTTCTTCGTATTTCCAATCTTTCGATTTTGTGCATGCAACTTCGAGAATTGAGGTGCCGAATTTCTGTTTAACTGGTGAGTAAAGAAAATTGGCTTTTTCGTTTTGGTAGGTAACTGGACGTATGTAGTCTTCTAATTGGTTAAAAGGAGAGTGATTTAGATTGAACTCAATAACCGCGCCGCGATGCTGTTCCGCGTAATGTGACCACATTAGTATCGAATCATTACGGCGTGACACACAGAACAAGCGCCAATGCTGGTTAAATAGTTGAGCGAATTTGGCTTTAGCGTCTTTGGAGTGTTCTTCTGCATTTTTCTTAACCATTTCAAGTCGAGAATAGATAGTTGCGAAGTAATTAATGCGAAATGCTGACATACTGATTCCCTTAGGTTTCGCTTCTACTTCGTAACCGTATTCAATCGTGGATTCTTTATGCAATGCTGCCCATAGTGTTTCGTCGCTATAGCATTCTGGATCGATGTTCGGGCTTAGTTCAAAGGGATCATTCAGCTCGTCAGCCGCTGAGACATAGATGCGTTTTTCTTTTAAAATGTCCCTGATGTATTTTGATCCATATTTGAAAACGGGAACTGATGGCGCAGGCGCATTACTTTGCATGGACATGCTTCCATGAAGTGATGGCAAGTGCCGGTTGCAAGTTTTTTACCGTGTGACTGTTAGGACCACCAACCTTTTCCTTTCCCGTAGTGGTAAGCTCGTTTGACGACTTCCATCAGGAGGGATGCAGCATCAATTAAGAAGGAATAATCGCCAAGTGAGTGAAATAGATTTATAATAGATAGAATGAATAGTGTAGCTTTGATTAGTGAAAATATACCTTTCATAATCAGAGATACAGATCGGGAAGTGGAATGTGAAATGAACCTGCATTTAATGTTTTGCATATGCAGGAGATACCCCGAAAACGAACTACTATTTAAAAATATGGCTTTACTGCATTTTTTTTGGAAAAGTAACCGAATTTAGTGTAGTAGTGGCGGCCCTCTACTTGGACTGCCGGAATTTGAAAAAATAAAAACTCAGTGTCACGGAATTGTTACCGCGCGCATCTGATCGGTATTGGGGGTATTTATAAAATGCGGCATCTATCAAAAGTTGGGGTTAAGTGGGTATTGTCGCAGATAACGAGGGACTAACTACCAAACCCCTAATCTGAAATGGTGAAACTATTGAGATTTGATCGCAAGAATCCGGATTTTAAATGCGAATTTAGAATAATTGCAAAATTTAGATCACCGACTCATTTTTGTAATTTTGGGATCGTCATGAAAATTGAATTGGGTAGGATTGCGGAAATGAAAACTTTCGTTTCTTATGTTCGCGTTTCAACTCGTCAGCAAGGAATGCAGGGGCTTGGGATCGAATCCCAATTGAATACCGTTAGAGATTACATTTCCCGCCAAGATGGAAAGACGGTGGGGGAATTCAAAGAAGTTGAATCCGGAAAGAATGTTGATCGCCCGGAATTGTTGGCGGCGCTCGCGCTTTGCAAGAAAACTAAATCCACGCTGATTGTTGCCAAACTAGATCGTCTCAGTCGTAATGCGGAATTTCTTTTAAGCCTTCAAAATGCCGGGGTGGAGTTCATTTGCTGCGACGCACCGAACGTGGACAAGTTCACGGTGGGTATTCTTGCGCTCGTCGCTCAACGGGAAAGAGAATTGATTTCAGAACGGACACGGGCGGCTTTGCAGGTGGCGAAGTCGAGAGGTGTTCGCCTCGGTGCCGTCGATCCGATCCGTAGCGTTACGGTAATGAACGAGGGCGCGCGCCAGGCGCGCGTGAACTTCTCTGCCACCGTGCGGCCGGTGATCCTCGACATACAAAAGGCCGGGATCTCGACTCTTCAAGGTATAGCCGAGGCATTGAATAGACGTGGGATCGCCACCCGAACAAAGAAGAGCTGGCACGCCTCGACCGTTAGGAATATTCTCCATCAATCTGCTTGAGGGTGGGGAAGCTGCCGACACGGGTCGGACACGGGTGAGCATTCTAGCTGTGGCCCTCCCCTAGGGAGGTTCGTCGATAGCCTCCGTCTAACAAACACGGAAAAAAATTCTCTGAAAATTTCGACCTCCGCGTGTTTCTGAAAACTATTCAAAAACAACGGGAAAAGGAGGCTTTTCGAGTCGAGTAACCTTGTCGTCTCGTCCCAAAATATTCAGGAAGATCATTTCCATGAAATCTCTGGATGAGTCATCGGGAAACCGGGTTTCGAGTTCGGACATTGCTTCATCGAATCGTCGGACGTGGCGAAGTAGCTCAGCCCTTAAAAGACGGTCATGCGTGCTCTGGGTTGTGTGCATTTCCAAGAACGCTTCGACATTCTTTTTTTGTTTCGGGGAGAGTGACTTAGATTGATCTTTTCGGATTGGATCATTTCCCCTCTGCCAGCAATTGGATCGGAGGTAATAGAGACGATTCCGCGCATCCTCCGGTTCAAAGTCGTCGGCTAGACCTGACTCGATTGCATGGAAATAGTCGTGTTCTCTAAGTTCTTCAACAAAGGGTAGATGGTCGTATTCGTCCGGCTCCCTTCGTAGCTCTTGATCGATCTGGGTGGCAACTGTCTCGGCTTCGTCAACCCAGAAAAGCAACCCATCGGATGGGTTGCGGTAAGCGAGAGATTGTCTCGGAAGGTGTTTTGCTTCGGTCACTTCCCCGTCAGTCCAATACACCGCGCCGAGATTATTTCCAGATCGGTAGGTCCGAAGGCGGACGAGAAAATTTGAATGCGGATGGTGTAGAATTTTCGTGGGACCAAGCTGCATAATTAAAAACGCTTCGGAAATACCGAGGCGTTCAGATCGAAGAAATGATTTAGGTTTATTTTATCAGATTCGAGACGTTATCCACTGGTAATGAGATGGTCAATGGAAGTTTATTTCTCAAAAATATATCGTCGATCATATCTTTTCTACTGGAAAAAATCTCCTTGGCGATTTCAGTAATTTTGAGGGAAAACTGTTCACTTGCTGTCACCATTTTTTGGTAATCGAGTTCAGTTAGTCCATCCGGTTTCTCAACTTTAAGATCGGTTATTTTGTTTCCTGTGGTGGTAAATTGGGTAGTTACAGGAATGGGAAGCCCTGATCCTTCCTCGATAGCGATATTGTATTTAATAGTCCAAGATTCAAGCGGAATGTCAGTGATTTCTATTTCACTATATTCTTTTGAGTATGGGTGAAGGGGGGCTGCTGTGCTCAATAAGTCATAAATATCCAGAGTAATTTGATAGCGTTGGCCGGCAGTAAATAGAATTTTGAATTTCCCGTGTGGTGACGATCCATCCTCTATGTAGTGACCGCCTTCGTTTATTTCGACTCTACGCTCTACTCCTGCCGGGTCTCGTTCTGAGTATATTAGATAGTTTACGGAGGTATCCGAATAGAGATCAACTGAACGCCGCCCTTGCTCAATAGATGTATTGATCGATTTATCTAGAGTCAAATTTTTGATGTGATGATCTATTGACGCAAATCCAAGTTTAGAAAGTTTTCTGGATGGATTGATTTTTAGCCAGTCGGGTTTAGTTCCCTTCTCGAATACGTATTCGGCGAAAAAGCTGAACTCCTCGTATTGCATCGGTGCTCTGTTGCCTTTCGGGAACGTGCTTTCGATTTCGAGATATTCCCTCTCAGGGGTTAGTTTCCAGCCATTTGGCTTACCTTCTTTATATTCAGTGATGGATTTGATAGAGCCGATGCTTGCACTTAGATCATTATACGTCTGTTCGTTCTGGTAAATGATTGTATTTCCGCTCCAGTTGGCTTCCAAGACAAAACCTGTAACTAGCTTTCCTTTGTATCTAGTCAGCCCATCTGTATCACTATCGAGACTTTGATTTAATGTTACCGTCAAATTAGAATTCTGCTCTAGGCGGTTGATGAGTTGTGGATACAGTTGAATCAAATATTCTTTTGCTTTGGCATCTGCTTTTTGGAACGCAATTGTTTCACTGTCGATACCCATTGCTTCCTGAACCGTGGGTTGTGAATCGGACTGCTTCGCTGTTTCTTTATGGGTCTCTTCCTTTTTCGCGCAACCGACGGCCACGGCGGTCGCAAATAAAATGGCAATTACTGGGATTGTTTTTTTAATCATGATTTCTGGATGAAATTAAGGGGTTTTCGATTAGTCGCCCCGGAGACTTTGGATAAGGCGTTAATGTAATATTCCTTAGTCAATTGGGCAGGTTCAAAGATGTGGAAAACCACACGTCACGTAAAGCGAAAAACGCGCGGAAAACCACACGTTTCGGCACGTGAAACGTGCGAGATTCCGCACGTTGAAAGATACCCCTCTAAATGTCTCTGGATCTTCCGTGCGTCGTCTTCGTGTTGAGCGAGGGTTGACGCAGCCGGAGCTTGCTGCCGCGTGTCAACGCGCTGGCTGGGAAGTTTCTCGCGACATCATCGCGCGAATAGAGGGAGGCACGAAGCTGGTTCGGGACATGGAGTTAGCTGTTCTCGCCGCTGTTTTAGGGGTAAACCCCGAAGACTTTATTGCGGAGGAATTAGCCAAAGCGCGTAAGCGAGTGGCCGAAGTGAAGCGAATTAAGCAGGAAGTGCTTGGGGAGGGCTAGGCCCCAGCTGGCATTGCGGGGGGATCAACCGACTCACGATATCCCGGATCGGACGGGGGCGGGGCTGCTACCCTATAAATACGAGCCTCTGATCTTCGTGGTGGTTCTTAAAGTAAATCCGGTTGACAGCGACTTATCTATCCTGATCCAATTTAAAAATCTTTTATGTCTTCTATCTTAGAACTCAAAAAACTCGAAGCAGAGCAGGCGGCTAAAATCGTTCGTATTCAAAAAGAGTATGCCGAAAAAATAAAAGCGGCTCAAGAGTTACGAACTCAGGTCATGGATGAGCTAGAGGCTTTGGCTAAAAAATTTAGCTGTTCATCAATCAATGAACTTCTAACTGCTGTTGGACTAGTAAACGAAACTGCCACTGTCGGTGCTGCTGCTGAAGCCGTGGAGGTACCAGCGCGTAAGCGTCTTTCAGACACTGAAAAGGCTAAGGTAGTCGAAGCGTTAAAGGGAGATCAAACGGCGAATGAAATTGCCAAGCAGTTCGGAGTTAGTGCGGGAACGGTCAATTTAATTAAAAAGAACGCCGGATTGACTAAACCACGCGCGACGACGTGAGATCTATGGTTTGCTAGCTGAAGAACGCTTTATTTAAGATGTGAAAGCGAACCTCAGTATTTAAAGATCATTGGGAACTATCGCAGGCCGGTCGCCAATATGGTTAACAAGCGGCATCACTACGTTCCTCAATTTTATCTTAAGCAATTCAAGGGCGATGCCACCGACCGAGTCCTTGTCTGTCTATTAGAACCTTATCGCTGTGTTGGACTCGGGGCAATCAGGGGGCAGTGCCAGCGAGATTATTTCTACGGAAAAGATGGGCCAACTGACATCATGTTACAGGAAATGGAACGAAGTATGGCCCCCGCAATCTACGCGGTCAATTCTTCGATGGCAGCAACGATTGAACAATGGCAGGGATTGCGCCT
>JACCEA010486482.1_pt1 | contig 11015 bp, 10 predicted proteins | sample 7449851 | NCBI WGS metagenome assembly JACCEA01 (sample SAMN15323453, study PRJNA562643) | freshwater metagenome | isolation source: river surface water | place: USA:Blue River Watershed | collected 2017-08-18 | reverse complement strand
GGCCGAGTGAAATAAAAAGCCAGCGTGAAGCTGGCTTTTTGCTGTCTTGAGGGGCGACTTACGTTTTGGCTTTGGCCGCTTTTTTCAGTGCTTTTTTCTTCGCAACAGATTTAGGTTTTTTGGTTTTGGTCGGCGCTTTGGCTTCTTTATGTTTTGGCCGCAGGGCGTCAATCACGCGGCGTTTTAAACTTTGCTCGGTGTAGCGTTCAACTTTGCCAAGGATCCCAATATCATGGGCTTCGACTAATGAGATCGCGATGCCTTTTTTACCCGCTCGACCCGTGCGGCCAATTCGGTGGACATAGATATCCGCTGTTCTTGGCATGTCGTAGTTAATGACATGACTGATATCGTCGATATCTAAACCGCGAGCTGCCACATCGGTGGCTAGTAAAATTTTCACTGAGCCATTGGCGAAACGCGAGACCGCTTGCAGACGTTTGTCCTGTGGCATTTCGCCCTGTAACCAACAGGTTTTTATCCCGGCAGATTCTAACTGCCCCGCTAAAGTGGCCAGACGCTCCCGGGTTTTGATAAACACAATGACCTTGGTGAATTCGGGTTGTTGCAGTAAATGCACCAACAGCGCCAGCTTATGCTCGGCGTCATCCGCAAGATGGACCCATTGCGTGATTTTGTTTTTTTCGCGCCGTGGTGGAGCCGCTTCTAATTGCACGGGCTCTTTTAAGGCGCGTTTGGAGAAACGGCTGATGGCCACGCCTTCCAAAGTGGCAGAAAACAGCATGGTTTGCCGACGGCGTTTGGCTTCCAAAATGATGCGATCCATCTCGCCCACAAAGCCCATGTCGAGCATCCGATCGGCTTCGTCTAACACCAACAGTTCCACTTCATCGGCATGAAAGCTTTCTTCGTTTAAATATTCAATTAAACGGCCTGGCGTGGCGACTAAAATATCATTATTTTTTTCTAGGGTTTCTTTGTGGCTGCCGTAGTTAATGCCGCCCGTGATGACGCCACAGTTCAGAGAAGTAAACTGGGTCAGCATTTTCACTTGTTCGAAAATTTGGAACGCCAATTCACGGGTGGGCGTCATGATGAGCACGCGGGCAAAGCCTGGATCTCGTCTTGGGAAATCGATTAAATACTGAATGGCAGGCAGTAAAAATGCCAGGGTTTTGCCAGTGCCAGTGGGAGCAGACGCTAACACATCACGGCCTTCCAACGCGACCGGAATGGTGAGTTGCTGGATCGTCGTCGGCTTTTGAAAGCCGCCAAATGTCAGGGCTTTGGCGATGTCATCATCGAGTTGGAAGTCGTCAAAACTACTGATTTCGACTTGGCTAGTGGCTTCTGTCACAAAAACATTCCTATATTCTTACGTTAATTACCGCAACTGCGGCAGCCTCGTTTCTACTGTATCGGCTACTGACAGCAATCTGGGCTTCCGCTACACTCCAGCTTCTAAATGATGAGGCCATTATGGTTGCTGGATTTACCTGTAAACAATTTTTTGTTGCACATCAGCAATGTGCAATGAAAGTCGGTACTGACTCACTGGTCCTTGGGGCTTGGGCGCTCACCCCAAACCAAGGGGATATGTTGGATATTGGTTGCGGCAGCGCCATTCTCAGTTTAATGCTGGCGCAACGAACCTCACCCGATCAACACATTGATGCCGTAGAGCTTTGTCCTTTGGCATCTGCCGAGGCGCAACAGAATGTGCTGAATAGCCCTTGGCCTTGCCGGATCCGAGTGATCCAACGTGATATTCTAACCTATCCTGACAGTGCTGACCATCTTGGCAGCAAGCGTTACGCGCTGATCATCAGTAATCCGCCTTACTTTGAGCATAGTTTGAAGAATTCCTCGCAGCAACGTCAGTTGGCGAGGCACACCGATTCCTTGTCTTTTCGCGATTTATTGGCGGTTGCGGCAAAATTGGCTAGGGATGACGGCCAATTTTGTTTGATTTTGCCAAGCTCGGCCGCTCTGCAATTGTGTGATTTAGCGCCAGAACATGGCTGGTTTTTGGCGCAATCATGCCAAGTGCAAAGTGCGCCGCATAAACCTGCGTCTCGATGCTTAATGCGGTTTAGCCGAGAGCCTCAAGCTGCGAGCCCTGCACAAACGTTGCTCGTGCGTGACGAGTATGGCAATTACAGTGCTGAGTATCGCCAATTGTTAGGTGATTTTTATGTAAATTTTTAAGCAAAGCCGTTGAAGGAATTGGCAGGCATGAGTGAATTGCAGCAGTTACCGTTGAGTCCAACTGAGTTGGTGTTGCTGAATCTGCAACAGCAGGGCTTGCTGAGTCAGCAAACAGGCGCTGAGGGCGTCTTACAAACGCTGCAACAATTGGGCTATGTGCAAATTGATTCGATTCATGTGGTCGAGCGAGCTCATCATCATGTGCTGCATAACCGAGTGGCCGATTATCAACCGCAATGGTTGGCGCAGTTATTGGCGCAACAACAAATCTTTGAATATTGGTCTCATGCTGCGGCCTATTTGCCGGTGTCCGACTATCGTTTTAGCTTGTATCGCAAAGCGCAGCTGCAAGCTGGCAAGAAGCATTGGTTTGCTAAAGACGATGCCCAGATGCAACAAGTGCTGGCTAGAATTCGTGCCGAAGGCCCTTTAAAAGCGTCTGACTTTGAAAAACCAGCAGGCGCAAAGCCTGGTGGCTGGTGGAATTGGCAACCGGCAAAGCAAGCCTTGGAGCAGTTGTTTATGCAAGGTGAGCTGATGGTTGTGAGGCGCGATAAGTTTCAAAAAGTATATGACTTAACAGAACATGTCTTGCCAGCGGGGCTTAATTGCCAAGTCCCTACCACGGAAGAATATGCTGAGCATTTGATTATGCGATATTTACAAAGCCATGCGTTTGGCACTGCGAGTCAAATCAGTTATTTGCGACCTGAGATGAAAAAGCCAGTGCAACAATTGCTTGAGGAGCTAGCAAGTTCGGCAGTGATTGCTAGTTTTCAGTTTGCTGGCCAGCGCTATTATTGGCTACCGTCTTTGAGTTTGGCTGCAGCCTCTTCGAACTCGGTCCATTTGCTCAATCCATTTGATAATTTAGTGATCCAGCGCCAGCGCCTGCAACATTGGTTTGATTTTGATTATCAAATCGAGGTGTATGTGCCCGCAGAGCGGCGGAAAGTGGGTTATTACAGCCTGCCCATTCTGTATCGACAGCAGATGATTGGCCAAGTGGACGTCAAAGCTGAACGCAAAACAGGGGTCTTGTTATTACAAAATCTGGTGCTGCATGATGCGGTGGTATTGACGGATGATCTGGCTCAGGCCTGCCAACATGCGCTTTCTCGCTATGCCAAATTTAATGGCTGTACTGAGGTGTGTTTAGTGCAAGCACAGCCGCAAGTGCAGGCATGGTTAAAGACGCAAGTCTTAAATTCAGTGTTTTAATGGGTCAGTTTATCTCATCACGAGCTTTGCATAACTACAGGCATTGAGCAACGACGAGCTCAGAGGGCTTTGTCTTCAATAAAAAAGCCGCAACATCAGCGTTTGCGGCTTTTAGGAAGTGGGGGGCGAAAGTCGGGATTAGCTTGCGCTAGTCAGGATTAGCTTGCGCTGCGCGCTTTAATCACTTCGATGATGGCAGAGCTGCCAAAGCCGTTGCTTTGCGCCCACTCTACATCGCCACCATTGGCAACAAAGCTGCTGGGTAACTGTTTGACGATAAATTCGCCAGCATCAGCTGCATTGTGCTTGATGGCAAAACGTAACATCGGTAAACCATCACAGCTCACACCGTCATAGACGTTTTTGATACGGATTTTGGAATCTGACAAAGTTTTCCGCAGGCTGTTTTTATCATTGGCTGCAATGTATGAACATAAAGAAGCAGCAATTTGCTCATTGGCTTGAGCTGGCGCAGTAGCAAACAGAGGCAACGTGGTCAAAGCAATTAAAGCAACTAATTTAGTTTTCATAGCGGTTCCGTTTCATCTCAACAAGTTTTTGTGGTGAAAGGCCGTCAGTTGGAAAGTGTATGCGACACTTATCTGGGGTTACATCATCAATTGCTATGGGTGTAGAAATTGCGCAATCAATCATGGCAGCTCGGCTATCATAGATAAAAATCGTTAGACCCGTGGCTTTGCGTGTTCAGTCTTTCAACTGACTTGCCTTTCAAATTGAGAACATAGTAACGGCCGAAAAATGAACTCGCAACTGCCAAAGCAAAAAATCTATGAAAAAAATTGACTTAATGCATTTAGATTAAGTCAACCAACTCTGCACTCAGTTGTTCGACCCATTGTAATAATCGTTGTTCGGTTTGGTCGTATTGATTTTCTTCATCCAGAGCAAGGCCGACAAACCATTCGCCATCAGGGGTGACGGCTTTAGACTTGAGAAAATCATATCCTTCAGTTGGCCAAAAACCAATCCGTTGGCATTGTTGGTTGGCAATGGTTTCATCGAGCATGCCCATGGCGTCGACAAACCATTCGCTGTAACCGATTTGATCGCCCATACCGTAAATTGCAATGATTTTTCCGGTTAAATCAACGTCGGCGATTTCGGACCAATGCGCTTCCCAATCTTCTTGAATTTCGCCAAAATCCCAGGTGGAGATCCCAAGAATTAGCACATCATATTCGGCCATCAGTGCCAGCGGATCATGTTTGATATTATGCAAATGGATAGTGCCAAACGAGCTGAGGGTCGGGTCGGTTTGCAGCAAAACTTGCAGCTTTTCCGCGACAATTTCGGTGTAGCAGGTGGTTGAACCATAAAAAATTGCAATTTTCATCGACAGCAGCAAGTCCTCGTTTCAAACTGGCGGCAGTTTAGCAGAGCAAGTGCTTGGCGCAAAATCTTTCAGGGTGTCGGATGCAGACTTCGGATGAACATTTAATTCAACAGTTTTTAGATGAGTTTTGGCTCACGGATGGGGTAAGTCCTCATACGCTCAGTGCTTATGGCAGTGATCTACGCCGTTTTCGCCTGTATTGCCAGCAGCAACATCGCGTCTTGACTGAGGTTGTTGCGAGTGATCTTGAAGGCTATTTAGCGCATCTTTATGATTTAGGCCTTTCTGCAAGAAGCACCTCGCGGGCGATTAGTAGTTTGCGCAAATTTTATGGGTATTTGCTGACTAAACACCTGGTTAAAACCAACCCTCTGGTGTCAATTATCAACCCGAAAATTGGCGTCAGTTTACCTAAAACCTTATCTGAAGCGGATGTCATCGCGCTGCTCGAAGCGCCTGATATCAATGAGCCTATCCAATTTCGTGACCGCGTCATGCTAGAGGTGTTGTACGCAGCCGGACTGCGTGTCAGTGAGTTGGTCAGCCTGAAGCTCAATCAAGTTAATCCCAGGGCAGGTGTTTTGAAAGTACTTGGCAAAGGCTCGAAGGAACGGTTAGTGCCTGTGGGCGAAGAGGCCGCACAATGGCTACAACGCTATTTGGCGCAGGGACGAGCGTTGTTACTCAGTCATCCGTCAGATGTGTTGTTTCCAAGTGCTCGCGGTGAACAAATGACGCGACAAACCTTCTGGCATCGAATTAAGTTTTATGCGAAAGTGGCGCATATTGAAGCGGAGCTGTCGCCCCATACATTGCGCCATGCGTTTGCCACGCATTTGCTCAATCATGGGGCGGATTTGCGAGTGGTGCAGATGTTGCTCGGGCATAGTGATTTGTCCACAACGCAAATTTACACCCATGTGGCGCAAATGCGCTTGCAATCGATCCATGAACAGCATCATCCTCGGGGTTGATGGTAACGGAGTAGTAGTTGATGAAAAAGTTTTTAGCGGGATTGTTGCTGACAACACTTCCATTTGCAGCGCTTGCAGTTGCGCAAAATGCTGAGCAAGATGCCAAAATTAAAGCCGCATTTGCTGAGGTTGGCTTGAAGGTCAATTCGGTTGCGGATTCGACGGTGCCAGGCCTGTTGCAAGTCCTGACCGATCAAGGGTTGTTTTTTGCCACCCAAGATGGCGGTTATCTGATTGAAGGGCAGGTCTATAACCTGAATCAAAAAGTGCTGGTCAACGACTTGATCATGCGTGGGGTGCGCAAAGAGGGTGTCACTGCCCAAGCCGCTTCCATCATTGAATTTAAAGCGCCAAAAGAAAAGCATGTCATTAACGTGTTTACTGACATCAGTTGTGGCTATTGCCGCAAACTGCACAATGAAATGCAAAGTTATCTGGATGCAGGAATTACGGTGCGCTATTTAGCATTCCCACGCGGTGGCTTGAATAGTGACACTTTCACGGCCTTACAATCGGTGTGGTGTTCTAAAGATAAGCTTGAGGCGATGAACAAAGCCAAATCAGGTGCTGAAGTTACTCCTGCCAGCTGTCAAAGCCCGGTGGCTGCTCATTATAAGCTGGGTCAAAGTTTTGGCATCAGCGGTACCCCAGCGATTGTGTTGCCTGATGGTCAACTGATCCCAGGTTATCAGTCTGCAGCACAACTGACGGAATTTTTCGCTAAGCAGCCTAAAACCTAAGTATGACCCCACAAACGTCGATCGTGTCGCGCCCAGTGCTAGCACCGGGCGCTTTCAATTTACCGATGCATCCTCTGCTTCAACGGATCTACGCCCACCGGGGGATCGATTCGCTGGATGCACTCGTGCGCACTCCCGACCAGTTATTACCATTCTCGCAGTTGAAAGGCATCAAGCAAGCCGTTGATTTATTGCTGCAAGTTCGTCAACAGCAAAACAAGATCATCATTGTAGGTGACTTTGATGCCGATGGCGCAACCAGTACCGCAACCTTGCTCAGTGGCTTGCGGCTTTTGGGCTTTAGCCAAGTTGATTTTGTGGTGCCCAATCGCTTTGAGTATGGCTACGGTTTGTCGCCAGAAATAGTGAAGGTTGCCCAGCAGCATGGCGCGGAAGTGATTGTCACGGTCGACAATGGCATTTCTGCCATTGAGGGCGTTGCCGCCGCCAAAGCTGCCGGTTTAACGGTGATTGTCACCGACCACCATTTGGCGGGCCAGCAATTGCCTGAGGCGGATGCCATCGTCAATCCGAATCAACCGGGCTGCCCGTTTCCAAGTAAAGCATTGGCGGGCGTGGGGGTTGCTTTTTACTTGTTGCTAGCACTGCGCGCAGCCATGCGGGAGCAAGGTTATTTTCGTGAGCAAGCAGAACCCAATTTAGCAACCTTGTTAGATCTAGTGGCGCTTGGCACAGTCGCCGATGTGGTGCCATTGGATCGCAATAATCGTTTATTAGTGCATTTAGGATTGCAGCGCATTCGCAGTGGCAAAGTGCGTCCGGGCATCCAAGCCTTGATGGATATCGCCAAGCGACAAGCCCCTAAACTCACCGCCAGCGATTTTGCTTTTGCGTTAGCACCACGCCTCAATGCCGCCGGGCGTTTGGACGATATGTCGATTGGCATTGCTTGTTTATTGGCGCGAGATATTCAACAAGGTCGGCAATTAGCGGCTGAATTGGATAGTTTAAATGTCGAGCGGCGTGAAATTGAGCAAGGGATGCAGCAGGAGGCTTTGGCGTTTCTTGCCAAGTTGAGTTTTGATGGTGCACAACTGCCCAAAGCCTTGTCGTTATATCAAGCCGATTGGCATCAAGGAGTGATTGGTATTTTAGCTGGCCGGGTGAAAGAGCTTTACCACCGTCCAGTAATCGCGTTTGCCAAAGGGGATGATGGCCAATTAAAAGGCTCTGCCCGCTCAGTCCATGGCGTGCATATTCGCGATTTACTGGAGGAAATTCATAGCCAGCATCCCGGCTTGATTGTGAAGTTTGGCGGTCATGCCATGGCTGCGGGCTTGACGATTGCAGAAGCGAACTTGAGCCAGTTTCAACAAGCCCTCCATCAAGTTGCCGAAAAATCGATTGACGCGGAATTGCTGACTTCGCAAATTTTCTCCGATGGCGAACTGAGCAGTAACGAATTGAGTTTGGAGATTGCCGAGCTCATTCAGCAAGCAGGGCCTTTTGGCCAAGCCTTTCCAGAGCCCGTATTTCATGGCCGTTTTCGCTTGGTGCAACAACGACTTTTAGCTGATAAACACCTCAAAGTAGTGCTGCAATCGGCGGATGGTCGCTTAGTCGATGCGATATGGTTTAACTGTGATAACAAAGCCTGGCCCAATCCTAATGTCAGTTGGGTGGATTTGGCCTATCAATTAGAAATCAACGAATTCCGTGAGCAACAAACAGTGCAATTGTTAATCCGACACTTGGTAGCGGCGAACCACTGATCCTGAGTTTATCCTGCGCTACCGCTTGTGGTGAAATTTTGTTACAATCGCGACCTTATTTTTGAGGCGCTTAAGATCATCATGTTTGAAGTTAATCCAGTTTATAACAGTATCAAAGACTTAGCTGAACGCACTAATGTGCTTCGGGGGTATCTTTGACTACGATGCCAAGAAAGAAAAGTTAGAAGAAGTCTCTCGCGAGTTAGAAGATTCTGCCGTTTGGAATAATCCAGAAAAAGCGCAAGCGCTGGGTAAAGAGCGTTCTGCACTTGAGCAAATCGTAAACACCATCGATAAATTGGACCAAGGCCTTGAAGATGTGGCGGGGTTGGTCGAATTAGCGGTGGAAGCCGAAGATGAAGACACTTTTCATGAAGCGCAAGCCGAACTCGCAGATTTAGAAGCGCAACTGGCAAAACTGGAATTCCGCCGGATGTTTTCCGGTAAAAGTGACCCAGCCGATTGTTATTTAGATATTCAATCAGGTTCTGGTGGTACTGAAGCGCAGGATTGGGCGAGCATGCTGATGCGCATGTACTTGCGTTGGGGTGAAGCGAAAGGCTTTAAACCAGAGCTTTACGAAGTCACCGACGGTGACGTCGCTGGTATTAAAGGCTGTACCATCAAGTTCACCGGTGAATATGCCTACGGTTGGCTGCGCACTGAAACTGGTGTGCATCGCTTAGTCCGTAAGAGCCCGTTTGACTCTGGGAACCGTCGCCATACGTCATTTGCTTCAGTGTTTGTTTCTCCTGAAGTTGATGATGATATCGAGATTGAAATCAATCCAGCCGATTTGCGGATCGATACCTATCGCGCATCAGGTGCGGGTGGTCAGCACGTTAACCGGACAGACTCAGCGGTGCGGATTACGCATATCCCAACCAATATTGTGGTGCAATGTCAGAACGACCGTTCGCAGCATAAAAACCGCGATAATGCTTATAAACAACTCCGTGCAAAGCTGTATGAGTTTGAATTACAAAAGCAAAATGCGGAAAAACAAGCGCTGGAAGATACCAAATCTGATATCGGTTGGGGCAGTCAGATCCGTTCTTACGTCCTGGATGACTCGCGTATTAAAGATTTGCGTACCGGTGTTGAAACCCGCAACACGCAGGCCGTTTTAGACGGTGATTTAGATAAATTTATCGAAGCTAGCTTAAAAGCTGGTTTGTAATAACACGACAATTAAACGCTTAATATCAGGAACTTATCATGTCTGAACAGAATACGCCGATTGAAGAACATCAAGACGTCAATAAACTGATTGCTGAGCGTAAACATAAGCTGGCTGCGCTGCGTGAGCAAGGTAATCCGTTCCCAAATGATTTCCGTCGTGATGCGACTTCGGACCAAATTCACGCCCAATACGAGCAATTCAGCAAAGAAGAATTGGAAGCCAAACAAATTCGCGTGACAGTGGCTGGCCGCATTATGTTGCGTCGCGTGATGGGGAAAGCCAGTTTCGTGACCATTCAAGACGTTGGTGGCAAAATTCAGTTATATGTTGCCTTAAAAAGCCTGCCAGAAGGGGTGTATGAAGAAGGCTTCAAAAAGTGGGATTTAGGCGACATCATCGGCGGTAGTGGTGTGTTATTTAAAACCCAAACGGGTGAATTAACCGTGTGGTTAGACGAAGTGCGCCTGTTAACCAAAGCGTTGCGTCCATTGCCGGATAAGTTCCATGGATTAACCGATCAAGAAGCGTGCTACCGTCAGCGTTATTTAGATTTGATTGTCAACGAGCAATCCCGTAAAACTTTCTTAATTCGTTCAAAGACAGTGGCGTATATTCGCCAGTTTTTCAACAGTAAAGGGTTCTTAGAAGTTGAAACGCCAATGCTGCAAAGCATTCCTGGCGGCGCTTCTGCCCGTCCATTCGAAACACACCACAATGCGTTAGACATGCAAATGTTTTTACGCATCGCGCCAGAGTTATACCTGAAGCGCTTAGTCGTCGGTGGTTTTGAGAAAGTGTTTGAATTAAACCGTAACTTCCGTAATGAAGGGGTTTCAACGCGCCATAACCCTGAATTCACTATGCTGGAATTCTACTGGGCTTATGCTGATTACAACGATTTAATGGATATCACTGAAGAATTATTCCGTGGTTTAGCGCAGTCAGTGCTTGGCACCACTGAAGTGCAATACCAAGGCAATGTGTTTGACTTTGGCAAGCCATTTGCGCGGATGTCGGTGACTGAATCCATTTTACATTTCAACCCAACGGTGACGGCTGATCAGCTAGCGACGCGTGAATCAGTAGCTGCTCTCGCTAAATCTTTAGGGATTGAAGTGAAAGACAATTATGGTCACGGCCGGATCCTGATGGAAGTGTTTGATGAATTGGTAGAAACCAAGTTGCAGCAACCCACTTTTATCACTGAATATCCTGCGGAAATTTCACCATTAGCACGTCGCAATGACGACAACCCAGAAATTACCGACCGGTTTGAATTTTTCATCGGTGGTCGTGAGTTAGGCAATGGTTTCAGTGAGTTAAATGATGCTGAAGATCAGGCTGAACGCTTCCGCGAGCAAGTTGCACAAAAAGAAGCGGGCGATGATGAAGCCATGTATTACGATGAAGATTTCGTGACTGCGCTTGAGCACGGCTTACCACCAACCGCGGGTCAAGGGATTGGTATCGATCGTTTGGTGATGTTATTGGCGGACGCGCCGAGCATTCGTGACGTGATCCTGTTCCCGCATATGCGCCACAGCGACAAATAAGTGTTTGGCCTTTCAGGCTAAATCACATCGCTTTGTATTCAAAGCGACTCGCATGAAAAACCGACGTTCACGTCGGTTTTTTTATGGG
>JACCEA011957277.1_pt1 | contig 11016 bp, 3 predicted proteins | sample 7449851 | NCBI WGS metagenome assembly JACCEA01 (sample SAMN15323453, study PRJNA562643) | freshwater metagenome | isolation source: river surface water | place: USA:Blue River Watershed | collected 2017-08-18 | reverse complement strand
GAGGGAACGTTGGTGCCACTGTTGGACCAGCAGTTGGTGGGTTAGTGGCAGTCACAGTAGGAGCAAGGGTAGGAACCAATGTCGGTGAGTTGGTGGCAGTTACCGTGGGTGCAAGGGTAGAAGCAAATGTTGGGGAAGATGTAGTAACCACACTAGCAGTTGGTCTGCATTGAGAATACCAGATTGAGTTGAACGCACAAGTGTATCCAGCAACACAAGCAGTTGGACCGGTCCAGTCCTGACCACCACATTGCTCCCATGCAACTGGAAGAGGACCAGCAGGAAGATTGGAAGGAGTAGCCGTTGGGGTCAAAGTGGATGTCACCGTTGAAGCACGAGTTGTAGCAAGTGTAGGCGCCGCGGTGATACCTGCATTTTTGTTCAATGCCTCTTGCATAACAGTATGGAAGTTGACAGAGGTAAATCCATTGGCATATAAACCTGATATTAGTTCTTGTAACATGGTAAAGGTATACCCACCAAGATCAAAGTCTTGAGGATGAATCATGATGACGCAAGGATTACCAGTGGAAGTCAAAGCATTACAATCACTTATGGTGCTACTTACAGGAGCAGCTTGCCAACCACCACTACTTGGGAAAAATTCACCTGTAGAAGTACCTTGAGGCATCTGAAGTGGGATACTACCATAGTTCCACTGCATACCAGAATATGGCAACATGGATGCAGAAGTAACAGGATAACCAAGTTCCGCCAATGCTGTTAGCAAAAACAGATTCCATGAGTTTGCATGAGGAACAAAGACTTCTAGTGGATAGTTGGCAAAGAGAGACTTGATCTTCGTATCTGCAGCGGCAATTCTAGTCTTTGCATCAGCGACCGAGACAGCATTCTCAAAGAGGAAATCGGCATCTTGTCCACGATTGGCTAATGCACACTTGTTAGGATCCATGGCAGCACATTGTTTGAGTTTGGTGTATAATGGTACATCGGCACCGTTTAACAAGTTGCCAATGATTGATGCGGTGACTCCAATGTTGTTGGTGATAAAATAGTCCAACAGCGCGACATTGGTAGCAGAGAGATAGAAATCTTCAATTGCTTCCATGCGAATGATAAAACGCTTCGCAGAAAGAGTCCCTGGGGTTGTTGGGTTAGTGTTGCTATTGGAAGGAGCCAGTGAAGGGGCGAATGTAGGGTTGGCGGGTGGTGCCGTGCCTGGTATACATTGAGCATACCAAATCGATTGAGCAACACAAGTATAACCAGATACACAAGTAGTTGGACCGGTCCAATCGAGACCACCACATTGACCCCATTCAGCTTGTTGAGCAGAGGAAAGGTGGGAAATTAAAGCGAGAAGAATCGCAAGAGTGCAAAAGAGAAAACCTTTCATCGTTGTTTATATATTATTTGAGATATATATTAGTTCCAGAACACCAACCAAGGACTTGAAAGTTAATTTCAATGGATTTGAATTATGACAAACAAGAACCCAACATTGGAGCGTCCATTTGTCAAACGTACTTTTTGGCAATGTATCGTTGAGTACTACTACTTACTTCGTTCTCAACGTAATTGAAAATCGCCACCATCTCACTTGAACCCATACAATTGATGGACATTGAGCCCTCCAAAAAACTCACAATGTAGAATGGTTGACCACGGATCGAATAATTGGTTGTCAGAATTCAGTTTAGAAACGTTTGACTTCGGTTGGGGGGAGAAACACTGCCGTTGGATTGATGACTGTTCTAGTTTATTACTAATCGACTTGATGGAATAAACGCGTTTGTCATCCCAAATATTTGGATGATTGGACAGACAGTTAACGCACTTGGCTGTTGCATTTCGTCCATTTGATTGAAGATCATGTCGAATTTTGATGTTTTCAAAGCCATTTTGGCTTTTATTGGAGTGAGCTTTGATGAATTTATTGTGCTCATTTTATTTTTTGCTCGCACGCATAATGCTGGTACCACATGGACAACTCCGCAGATCCTTCTTGGACATAGTATGGCCTTTGCTGTCGTAGTGGGTATCAGCGTAATCATTGGAGTAGTGGGAGGTTTTATCATTCCCGTGGAGCTCCTTGGTCTTCTTGGTATCATTCCCCTTTGGATGGGTGCACATGACTTGTGGAAGCGTATCCCTCGCTACTACCCGAACTGGCGCCCCGCTATCTGTTGTGGATGTTGTGGTACAACTGGTCCTGCTCAAGCCCCCAATCGCAGTCAATATACTGCCCTCTCTTCTCAATCCACACTACCTGGTGAATACGGGGCTTTTCCTGCAGCTAATGGAGTGGAGATGACCAAGTCCAATCGCGACGAAGAATCTGGGGTTGACTCTAATCCTGATAATAGCACTAATATAAGTCAATATTGTGGTAAAAATATGTGGCTCGTATTTGGCGCTGGTTTGAGTGAAGGTTCAGAAGAAATCGCCGTATTTTCTGCGCTGTTCTCAACATTGATTCGTCGCGATGCCAACAACTCCTCATCCGATATTGCTTGGTGGCAATCATCCAGTTTGGTGTTTACTGTAATCCTTCTCTTTATTTGTTTGGCAATTCAGCTCTTTGTTGCATATTTCTTAGCTTCATCTTGTGCGAGACATTTGGCTTCACAAGACAAAGGTAAGAAGAGTCAATGGGAAATCTTCTTAAAATTAAGTGCACCTGCCTTGTTGGTTGTTTTGGGTGTGGCTGTCTTACAAGAATCTGTGCGTTACATCGCTGGATATTAACTAAAACAGCAAGTGGATCGTAATGTTTTTTTCTTTTTCCACGATGTGGGTTAATGGGTAACCCACACAGATTGTTTTGGACGTTCGATAGAGTGTCATGTCGTGTGTAAGACTTTTATAGGATATCTGATTGATAGATTGTTGATTTCATTTACTGCTTCGTGCTAAATATTATCTTAATTTTCCTTTTATATCGCATTCACATATTTCATAATGATGCACTACATTTCGTTTTAATAAAATAATGCTCGGTAACACACATTTATTGAGCAAGTGGAAATTATCGTTCATACTGACAGAGTTGCTAACACAAACATCATAAAACACAAGTCACCATCCTCAGGCCTCAGCAGACGCGTATGATATTGGATAAAATACAAAAAAATAAACAAAAGTCGCATGTCAAAACAAGCTATGGAGTTGGTGGGTACCTCTCTACGTGATCTAAATAAAAGCCTAACCGGAAAAAAAAGGCATGACCTTCATTGCATGTTCTTGATCCATTGAGACTAATGGTGCATTGACCGAACTGACAGAATATATATTATTATTAAACGAGCAACATATTATCAACGCAAGGTTTCATACAAGCTAATAACATACAATCAAACAAAACCCAGGTATGTGGTTGTCAATATAACAAGTATAACGGAGGATGATATTACATCTTTATCATAGAATTGATGTCAATGATTTATTCAAAATTAGCAGGTACACAACATGGTAAAATGGAAAGAATGACACAGCGAGTATGAAGAATGAGGACATAATGGCATATTACTATGCTATGAGTGTAGTTGGCTGGGCATTGGGTAGGAATAAGGAGAGAATGAGTGGCAACAGCAGTCCCAATAGAATATGATGGTATTCTAAGAGTTGATAATAAACATACAACATCGTTTAGGTTGAGTATGGCAGAAGTGTATGCGCGCGTACTGGCGAGGTAGGAAAATATAACATAATGATAATGAATGCATTAACACAAGGCGAAGCATTGATATAAATCGCGGAAGTTGATATGGGGGGGGGGGGGAAGACAAAACAAAAACTTCACCATGACAAACATCGCAGCCTGAGAAAGACGACAGGTACTAAAGTACCGTGGAGAGGGAAAAAACACAATAGTACCAACGTGTGAGTGTGTGGAGGAGAGTATTCAATTTTTAAAAATGGGCGACAAAGAATACAAAAAAAAGAGGAGGAAGAAAAAACAAAGCAAAAAAAAGTGGCATAGATGCTGACAAGGATCTTACCACAAAATCCACCCAAGAGATCAAATAATCTCTTAATGCATTTCATTTGCATCAGTGGTGCGTAAATTACGTCTTGCTGGCAAACATTGTGAGTACCAGATGGAACTGAATACACATGTGGATCCACTGGCGCACACGGTTGGACCAGTCCATCCTTGTCCACCACACTTACCCCACACTGCTTGAGTTCCACCGGAAGTTGGTGTTGTTGTGACAGTGAAAGTTGGAGCTAATGTTGGCACTGGAGTATTTACCAAAGAGGAAGTCGGTTTACATTGCGAGTACCAAATGGAACTGACAACACAAGTATATCCAGATACGCAGTTGACTGCTCCCGTCCAGCCTTGACCACCACATTGATCCCATGCATTTGCTAATGGACCGGAAGCAGTTGGAGCAATTGTAGGAACCAAAGTGGCAGTCACCGTTGGCGCTCTGGTGGCAGTAATAGTTGGCGCAATGGTGGAAGCGATAGTTGGGGCACGAGTTGGGGTTAAGGATGGAGGGTTGGTTGGTGCAAGAGAAGGAGGAAGAGTTGGTGGACGAGTTGGAGGATTAGTGGCAGTTACCGTTGGAGGACTGGTGGGGGATCTGGTTGGAGGACGAGTTGGAGCAATGGTAGAAGCAAAAGTTGGTGCGGCAGTAGTGGTAAAGGTTGGGGCAGCAGTGCCAAGTGCCTGTTGCATCACGGTGTGGAAGTTGACTGAAGTGAAACCTCTAGAAATCAAAGTGTCAGTCAATTGCTTCAACATAGTCAATGTATAGGCACCATTGGCGAACTCATGTGGATGAACCATGATTACACAAGGATTTCCACCAGCTGCGGCTGTTTCACAGTTCGCAACAGTGGTAGCAATTGGCACAGCGATCCAAGTGCCTGCAGCAGTGTAGTCACCAGTGGCAGTTTGCTGGGACATTTGCATAGGTCTCTTGGTCAAGTCCCAAGGTAAGTTAGAGTAAGCCAACGTTGACGCAGATACAATAGGATAACCCAAGTTGTTCAAAGCAGTCAACAAGTTCTGACTCCAAGAGTTTTGATGAGGAACGAATAACTCAGCTTGATAGTTATTGAACAAAGACTTGATCTTAGCATCGCATGAGGCGACCTTGGCCTGGGCTTCTGCAACAGAGGCAGCAGTTCCGAAGATATAGGCAGCGTCAGTACCATGGTTGAACAAAGCACACTTGTTAGGATCCATTGCAGCACACTGCTTAAGCTTGTTATAGAGAGGGACATCTGCACCAGTGAAGAAATCACCAATGATACCAGCAGAGACTGCGATATTGTTGGTCAAGAAGAAGTCGAGCAAGGAAACTTGTGTAGCAGAGTTATAATAATCCTCCACATCATCAAGACGCATAATAAAGCGTTTGCCTGTGGAAGAGACTGGAGTGGATAAAGTTGGGAAAGGGGTTGGTGCAAACACTGGAGCAAGGGTAGTGCCCAATCCTTGGTCAATAACAGTGTTGAAGTTGACTGAAGTGAAACCTCTAGAAATCAAAGTGTCAGTCAATTGCTTCAACATGGTCAAAGTGTAGGCACCATTAGCGAACTCATGTGGATGAACCATGATTACACAAGGATTTCCACCAGCTGCGGCTGTTTCACAGTTCGAGACAGTGGTAGCAATTGGCACAGCGACCCAAGTGCCTGCAGCAGTGTAGTCACCAGTGGCAGTTTGCTGGGACATTTGCATAGGTCTCTTAGTCAAGTCCCAAGGTAAGTTAGAGTAAGCCAAAGTGGAAGCAGAAATCGCAGGATAACCAAGATTATTCAAAGCAGTCAACAAGTTCTGACTCCAAGAGTTTTGGTGAGGAACAAACAGTCTAGCCTGATAGTTATTGAACAACGACTTAATCTTACTATCACATGAAGCAACTTGAGCTTGAGCCTCAGTAACACTGGCAGCGGTACCAAAGACATAAGCAGCATCAGCACCGTGGTTGAACAAAGCACACTTAGCAGGACCAGCGGCAACACATTGTTGAAGTTTATTATACAATGGAACATCAGCGCCAGTGAAGAAATTACCAATGATACCAGCAGAGACTGCGATATTGTTGGTCAAGAAGAAGTCGAGCAAGGAAACTTGTGTGGCAGAGTTATAGTAATCCTCTATGTCATCAAGTCGAACAATGAAGCGTTTGCCAGCCACAGGGGCAGTGGGAGTTGTTCCTGTGCCTGCAGCAACAGTGGGAGCAGCACTTGGAGAAGCAGTTGTTACTGCAGATGTTATTGGACGACATTGTGAATACCAAATAGAATTCACAACACAGGTAAATCCTGCGGTACAAGTGGTTGGTCCAGTCCAATCTTGACCACCACATTGTCCCCATTCGACCTGCTGAGCCGCGGAAACATAAGCAAAAAATGCGAATAAAATCGCCAACTTGTTTATAAAAATGTTCTTCATCGATATGGTTAATCAGATAAATTTAATGATCGGAAATGCACACGATTTAATTTTACTAATCTTATTTTATTGTGTTGATTATTTGCTGCTGGTTTATTGAACTTTGCAACGTAACTATATAATGGTTAGTTACATGTGAACAAGTCCAAACTAACTATTATTGGCACAGGATTCTTGCGTTCCCATACAATCTACTCAATCCACAATCCACACCCGCATTCTTGACTTTCCGGGACATAACCAACAATCCATGCCACTGGGAGAATATTTCTGATGGCTGATAGCGAAGGATTTTATCAACAGGCCCTTTTGTATGACGTTGGATCAGATGGAGTTCCTGCCGATGTAGAGACCGCTGTGATCTGCTACGAAAAAGCATGTGTCGGAGGTCATGTGGAGGCCATGTACAATTTAGGAGTAATTTATATCACTGGACAAGGCAGTATCGAGGCAGATGCCAAGAAAGCTATTCGATACTTTGAACAAGCAGCAGATAAAGGACATATCAAAGCGTTATACAACCTAGGTCTAATATACACTCATGGCAAGGGAAGTATTTCTCCTGATATTGAAAAAGCCATTGCATACTTCAATCAAGCAGCACAAGGTGGAAGTATCAAATCAGTATACAACCTTGCTGTCATCTATCAAAATGGTCTTGGTAATATCCCATCTCATACCGAACGAGCAATTCGATACTACGAACTTGTAGCCAAAGAAGGGCATGCTCAAGCCATGCATAATCTTGGAGTAATCTACATGCACGGTCGACAAGGCAATGATCAAGATCGTACCTCTATCCAACCAGATGTCCAAATCGCTGTCAATTACTTCTACATGGCAGCTAAACAAGGTCTCGTCGATTCAATGTTCAATCTTGGTTTAATCTTTGAACATCAACATGGTGAAGTATTACCAAATCTGGATTTATCAATTCATTTTTATTCACAAGCAGCACAAAAAGGACATATTGATGCCATGATGCACCTTGGACATATCTATGAACATGGTCGTAATGAGTGCTCTCTATCCTCCGACATTGAGATGGCAATAAGTTGTTACGAACAAGCAGTTATACATGGTAATAATATTGATGCAATGTTTCGACTTGGTGTAATCTATTGTAAAGGCAATGAGAAAGTTCCAATGAATGTAGAGAAAGGTGTACATTTCTATGAATTAGCTTGTCAATCTGGTCATATTGCATCCCTTTGTAACCTTGGTGTAATCTATACGAATGGTAAAGGCAGCATTCCATCTGATATTACCAAAGCAATTAAGTATTTACAGCAAGCTGCACATAGTGGTAGTATTGAAGCAACATTCAATTTAGGCGTAATTTATGCAACAGGAAGGGAGACTATCCCTATTGACATGATTCAAGCTGCACAATACTATGAAGAAGCCGCTAAAGGTGGTTATGCCGATGCCATGTTCAATTTGGGTGTTATATATCAATATGGATATATCGATACAATCCTTACAGATAAAGATAAAGCCATACAATACTATGAACAAGCGATATCACATGGTCATGCGAATGCTATGCTTAATTTAGCCATACTTTATGAACATGATATTGGCGATGTGTTGAAAGCAATTGAATATTATCAACAAGCTATCGAGAAAGGTAATACAGCGGCATTATATAATCTTGCTATTGTCTATGATATAGGAAGAAAAGGGATACTCGAATCAAATGTCGTGAAGGCTATTGACTATTATGAACAAGCTGCCAAATTAGGCCAAAGTAAAGGATGGTACAACCTTGCCACAATCTACGTCAATGGACAAGGTGATATCGGCATAGATATGGATAAAGCTATCGCATATTACCTCCAAGCAGTAGAATCTGGTGATCTTGAAGCAATGTATAATCTCGGTATAATCTATACCTATGGACGCAATAACGTACAACCTGATAAACAGAAAGCATACTCTATATGGCAACAAGGTGCTAACTATCCAATCACATCTGAGGAGTCGTCCTCACTGTCCATGTCAGAGAAAGAGAAGAAGGAGAAAGAGCGTTGGACAAGAAATTGGTGTCGATATCAACTTGGTGAAGTCTATAAGTCACAAAATCAGCCTAAATTAGCACGAGACATGTTCACTTTGACAATTCATGAAGACTTTTATATGGGTTATCTCGGTCTTGCTTCATTGTCTATAGATAATGATATTGTAAGGATTGACTACTTGATTCAAGCAGCAGAACATGGTATTGTATTGGCATGGAGACATTTGGGTGATTACATAGAACATTCACATTTGCATAATGTGTGGAGTGTTGATAACATTGCTATGTTACACTCTATGTTAGCCGTTGATAAACAACAGCAATATTTGGATGAATGGCAATATTGGCATACGGATATAACAGAAGAGGATGCGAATACGTGCATGATCTGTGCAAAAGAACGTTCATATAACTTACAATATGGTCCCGAACAACAATCGTATGTGCCACCATCATCACATCTCGATTGTAATGGTTTTGCAGAACATCCAAATACTGCCATGACTATTGGAAGTGGTGGACAAGGTGATGTGATAATGATGAAATTATATAGCATTCATGGAACATCTAAATTAGTCGCACTCAAACGATCAAATCGACATAATGAGATGATTATTGAAACAGAATTACGATATTTACAAGTAATGCGTGGTTGTCCTTATATTGTACAATGTTTAGGACATACTGTATTTGATAATTATAAGTATTATTTAGTCATGGAAGGAGCAAGATATAGTGATTTGAATAGTTTATTATTAAATCCTTGTATTAGTGAATATTTACAATCTATTGCAGGATTCAGTTTAATAATACGATGGATGTATGAGATTGTTAATGCATTGATGTATATACATCGTTTATATATTAGACATGGTGATCTTAAACCACATAATGTATTAGTATTTGATGGTTTACATGTTAAGATAACTGACTTTGGACTTAGTAATAAACCCACAGGAAGTACATCAACACCACTGCCAGCAGTATTGGAAGGCAAAAAGTCGTTGAGAATGAGCAATGATAGTGACAATGAACGTGATGATTGTTCTTCACTTACTGTTACAAATGTCCAAGGTACTGATATATACTTACCTCCAGAGCAGCGAACATCTCAACGTCCAACATTAGCAAGTGATATCTTTAGTTTTGGTGTGACATGTGTGCACATCATCAACAGGAAGAAACCAGGATTGTCCTTCAAACCAGCATTTCAAGAAGCTCAGCGACAATGTTTGGAATCATATGGGCACCAGTTTGGAAAAGAAGTCAACCAGTTGATGTCCTTAGTTGAAAGGTGTTTAGCTGTTTCAAAAGATGACCGACCAAGCGCAAAAGAATGTGTAGATAATCTTACAATTTTGATAGATAATGTTCCATGTGATGATTCAACCATTGCAGGTTTGACGCAATCATGCGAGTTTTCCTCTTTTTGAATTGTGATATAAAATCCGTAGTATTGTTTTAATTGAATAGATTGAGGAAATGTGTTGAAAACTTGTTATATTAATATTATATATTTCCAAATTATTCTTCATGTGCATTGGTTCTACAAAATGTACGTCGAAAGTACGAGTAAGCAATACAAACAGTGTATCATTCAAATTAAATCTCCCTACATACTGATCAAACAATAACGTCTCCCTAGATAATGATATAGCAACACAATACAACCTAGTAAACCTTATTCAACATTCGTCATACATCTCTATAAATCATATTGTCTTATTTATTTAAAACCAACTGACATAAAGTCTCGAAATTCTTTAGGACCTATTCAAGTTGTATCTGTCTGGCTGAAAGAGACTCAAACGAAAGAGGGTTTGGAAAGAAGAGGAGAAAAACTGCAACAGAGCGGGTGTATCATGACAGAAGTACAAGTTTAGTAATCTACCGTATAGTTTACAGAGTATGTAATACTGGGGTATCTGTGCATTGGAGTGGGGAAATTGGAAGATACAGAGAAACGCAAACAAAGACTCGTTATTCAAGGAGTCCAAAGAGAAAGAGAGACAGAAAGAGAGACAGAAAGGACAGAACAATTAAAGTCGATTGTCAGATATAATATCAGACATTGAGATCTGAAAACCTGACTGAAGACTGTTGAAACAACTTCGAGAGTGTGTATAAATATATGTATGAGGCTATATGGGATACTGTATGCATACAAAGCGAACTAACGATCACATGAGTGGGATATAGTAAAACAGGAAGCATGGGTCAACGTATAAGAGAATGGGCTGAACGACAATCTGCCATAATAAGAACAACAGCAAAAAAAGTAAACAACATACACAAGTACAGGCAGCCTGTAGATGGGAATATTACACACTTAATTAAGCAGCCTAGGAAAGAGTTTGCCACGTAATAAAGAGATAAGATGCATGTTTACTTAGTGTCTTGAGCATTCTCAAGGTCAACAGTACGCAAGTTACGTCTTGCTGGGATACATTGAGAATACCAAATAGATTGGAATGAATATGTAGCACCTGCAACACAAGTTGTTGGGCCTGTCCAACCTTGGCCTCCACATTTGCCCCAAAGAGCTTGAGTTGCAGTATTAACAACAGTTGGAGCAAGAGTTGGTGCAGGTGTAGCAACCACAGAGGATGATGGTAAGCAT
>JACCEA010966105.1_pt1 | contig 11017 bp, 10 predicted proteins | sample 7449851 | NCBI WGS metagenome assembly JACCEA01 (sample SAMN15323453, study PRJNA562643) | freshwater metagenome | isolation source: river surface water | place: USA:Blue River Watershed | collected 2017-08-18 | reverse complement strand
ATGATTTATGGTTGCTTCCACACCATCCAAAAAAAATGCACCACCTCATTGTCCACCTAGGAACAACTCTTAGTTATCACATTACTAGTTGCTATTATGTACTTTGTAAATCTTACCAAGTTCTCAATTTTTTAAGAAATGCTAATTTATGGTTTTTATAGTACCTAAATAGTCGATAAATCCAAAACTTCGAGAAGAAGCATCGTTTCTTCTTTTTTTCTGTTTACAATACACATTTCCAATTCTGTTCATATCTTTCTCGACAAGAGGAAATGTAAGTCGGTGTTGTGAAGTATTATCGTGAATTATTGTTGATGGGGGTGTGAATTGAAAATGGCGGAAAGGTTGGTGAGATGAATTGTTGGCGGCTAGCGGCGGCTCTGCTCTGGTGTGGTGGCTCGACCCGCCGCGCTCCTTTTTTGTGAGTATGGCAGCAATCCCCAATCTTTCAGCTCATTCAACGTTGTCTTTTGTTCGCTATCACGATCGACAATGGTGATTTGGATGGGAATATCCAACTGTATTTGTTTTTCTTCTTGCTCATGTCTCCTCGCTTGACTAACAAGATACTTGTATCCATAGACAATAAACCCAAAGCAAACAAAGCTTCTGAAGTGGAGCAGCTCCTCATTTATTGAAGATGCCATATGACGATGATGATACTTCAGATTCCGAAGACGAACGCTATATCAACCGCCCTGCTAAGAAGCCACGCGCGGTAGAAGGGCCAGCTGGGAAGACTCGCTCAACTGGTCCAGTGCAAACTATTGATTACACGTCGCTGGTATCGGCAGGATCTGCTGTCACTGGTCCTGATTATTCAAGCTTCGCTCCATTGACCTTGGCAGATGATGAAGAGCTTCCCATCGATATGCTTCGTGTATATGTCTTACCAATCGTTGTGAACAGCACTGCCACAGAAGAGACTACCGGAGGAAGCAGATCAAGGGATAAGGATTTCGACAACATGCAAGTTCAAGCAATGAGGGATCCTCACTCTGCAAACAATTTGCACAGCTATTCTCCTACCAAATTCAATGAACAAGTACTATACTTAGCAAGTCATCCAATGACAATGAAAGTATTAGTTGATGAAGCATTACGTTCCATCGCCAAGAACTTTGAAGTCATGATGAATATTATCTTGAAAATGATTGAAGTATTAGAGAAATATCGTTATACGAGCGATCAATATGAAGAAGAGTATAATGATTTTATTACTCGATTGCTAGATAATGATCTTCATCACTTGTTACTTGTCAAAGGTATTCGTATGAGTGAGAAATGGATTAGCAAGACATATATCGACAAATGCTATAAGATCTATCTTTTGCTAGTTTCGACAAATGATCGAGCATTCCAAGAGCTTGTACGTGAAGCACCATTGCGCAATTATCAACTGACAGATACCATGCTGTATATGTTGGAGCACCATAGTCAAGCGGCATCAGCGAAATCATTCAATCGTCAGATTGTTTCTCTATTGATCAAAATCTTCCATTTTATCTTATGTGAAGCTGAATTTAGAGATCCTACTTGCTTTGATTTCTATCGTATTGCTAGTACTCTCTCTGCATATCACAGCAAGTTTCAGTCACGCCTTGATCCTGACATTCTGGTGAAGATGAATGAAGTCATTGCCTTGCTTACCATATAACAGAGCTAACAAAGTGCTAATTGTTTATATGTGATTGCATATGAGTGCGTCAATTGTTATCTATCTGTGTATTGTAGTGAATAGTATAGTGTGTCCAGATCATAGCTGTTATGAAAGTTTGTGAGTAATTATTATATTTTTTGGATGTCTAGTTCTGTGCGATGCCATTCAACTAATGCCTTATGATGTGTATCAGAGTCAAGATAGCTTAGAATATACGATATTTAATAGTTTCACGTGTGTTGAAGGAATTCAAATAAATCATAGAAATGAAAGTATCCCTACATGTCTACCAAATTCTTCACCAAATTTAGCGATAACTTGAACAAGACCGCCGCAATAGACATTTATAAAGCCCAATTTTTAGGTCTTATAACCGATCTCGGCAAGGTTTGGGCGTGGCCGCTCCCACTCCTCGGCAAAGATCTGAGAAGTGATGAGACTTGATGACTGAATGGAGGAAAATGAGTGACGCGACATTATTCCATCAACACAATTCAAATTAAACTTCTCACCTTCTTCAGGTAAAGGCGCTCTCTCAAGGTCATTCTTTTGATCTTTCAACGTGATTATTCACTCAAAAGCTCTTGCATAATTTTGTGGAAGTTCTTTAGTCTCAATCCCTGGTCAGACTATTACTTCCTCGACACTATTGTCCTTATTCGCAACACTACAAAACACATTTGAACGCATCAAGTAAGTAGAAAGGAACTCTTAACTTTCTTCTTCATTCTTCTTTGCTTTCATTTCTTGTTTGTAATTCTTTTGTTTATTTTTTAAATAAAAAGAAAGTTTAAAAAATTTGGTCGCTAGTCGTTAATACTACGTCTTACAACCATATCAATATTCTTTCTTCACGTATTCATTACGTTAACATATCAATAACGATATTACCTTGGATTGAAAAGACTTTCTCGTCCTTTTTTCAATCCATTAAATTGTTTAATTTGAGAAAAATAACATCTCAAAAAATTTCCGCCTTCAATACTATTTTTATTCCCGAAAGACTGTCGTCTTTAGCACTTCTTCGGCCACGTGGTTGTAGTAGTTGTAGTCGAGAAAAAAATTGTGATATAATTTTATGACAAGCTTGTTCTTTTTTAAACATTTGCATTGCATTCCGCAGTCTCCGCCTCCCCCACTACACTAAATAATACTCACTCGTGTCCCACTTTGTTTAATTTACTCTGTCTCTTGACGTTTGTAATATATAATTTATATTTGTTTTTGTTTGAAATACTTTTATAATATTTTCTCTATTATTTTGTTTTTATATTTAAAAAATGATTAATATTGCTGGTTTAACTCCTGTTAACGATCCTGCTTATCGTTATAAAATGCCAAAATTAGTTGGTAAAGTTGAAGGTAAAGGTAATGGTATTAAGACTGTCTTAGTCAATGTTGATGATCTTGGTTTAGCATTGAAACGTGATCCTGCTGAAGTAACCAAATTCTTTGGTTGTGAATTAGGTGCACAAACTTCCTATGCTACTGATCGTGCTATTGTCAATGGTGCACATCGTGATGATATTTTACATGGACATTTATTAAAATATATTGAAAACTTTGTTTTATGTAAGAATTGTCATTTACCAGAGACACACTACAAGATCAAAGAAGGATTGATCTCACAGAAGTGTATTGCATGTGGCAGTAAAGATCCTGTTGATATGAGACATAAACTCTGTACTTTTATCCTTGCCTCACACAAGAAAGCAAAGGAAATTGCTAAGAAAGAAGGTAAAGATGACAAGAAGAAGGAGAAGAGTAGTAGTAAAGAAAAAGGGGACAAGGAAAAGAGTAGTAAGAAGGAGAAGCGTGAGGATTCGGATGAAGGCAATGCAAGTCCTGATAAGAAATCAAGTAAGAAGAACACCAAATCCAAGAGTTCTGATGATCAACAACCTGAGTCGGTATTCACTGCCATGGAAGCTGCTGTTGCTGCTCAGGAAGAAGAGGATGAACCTGAGAGCAAAATTGTCGGTAAGTGAAAGTTTTCCATTCTGTACTATTTGTTTGTATTGGCCGAGACAGTGATGACCCAAAGCTGAATTTTGTACGAGGAGCACGTTTGTTCGGGTAATTAGAACTCACCTGAAGCACGTGTAGTTATTCATTTTATTTTGAACAACTTTCAATTCCATGATTCAAACCTTTCTATGTCCGAGTCTGTATCGCTTTACTGCACCTTCTCTGATACTCCCATTCGTTCAAACATGTGTACTCACCATTTCTCTTCTTTTAGATGAGGCAATCGAGAGATATCGTGCTTATTTGACTGCTGCTACCTCTGCCACTGCTGCTGATAAGTTGGAAGAGTTGCGTAATATTACTACGATGAACAACTTGAAAACTGCTTATCGCGTCGTTATCTTCTTTGGTGCTGCATTCAATGCTGACTTTATCTCTGCTAATGCTATTGAAGCCAATGCTGAAGTCTTGAAGTCTCTCGCGAATGGTGAGATTCAACAACGCCAATTGCTTGCTGCTATGGAATGGCTTGTTGCTGTCAAGCATCCTAACACTGCCCGCCTTGTTGCTAAGGCTTTCATGCAGCTCTATGATACCGATTTGGTTGAAGAGGACACCTTCATGACTTGGGCTGGTGATACCACTGTCAATGACTACACCTTGGATCAGAGTATGATCAACTACGATGCCTGTGAAACTGTTCGCAATCATGCTGCACCATTTGTAAAGTGGTTGCAAGAGGCTGAAGAGGAAGGTGAAGAAGATGACGAAGAAGGGGAGGAAGAGGATGATGAGGAAGAAGAGGGCGAGGAAGGGGAAGAGGATGCATAAACGTATCGCTCGTGTACCACCTTCTGTTGACCCCTGCCCGTTGCTTATGGTCAATATACGTAGTACTAACCATTTTTTTATTTTTATTATTAAATGCTATTTCTAAGTAAGTTAAGTAGCTCTATTTCTTGCATCGAGCAAAATGACGATATTGCGAGGAAACAATGATTTGCAGACGGTCAGCTTTTTTATATGTACGAAACTACACCCTATATTAAAGATGCGAATTCAGTATATCCTGGAAAATCAAATTCAATAATATTGCTAGAAGAGTTTGTCGCATTAGTTTTTAACAAACTTATTACTTTTTTATTAGCCTCAAATCCCTACAGGCAGGTCGCGCTAATTTCGGACAACATTTTCGAATTTGCAATTCGAATTCTTAACATCTTGCTATGGGGTTGATGGACATTACTTTTGTCGCAATACTATCCCTTATTAAAATCACGTACCAACTCAAAAAAAAAAAAGTATGGCTCCAAAAGTGACCATTTTGCAAATTAAGATTACAAATGAATGCCAATTAATACATAAATAAAATAAAAAACTATTATTCTTAATATACCGGCGAGATAATATTCTTATTACGATACCCACTAATGTTGGAGGACTATTGCTTTTAGCTTTGGATATCTCATTGTGTTTTGAGTCTTCTGAAATTGTTCGTCCATGCGTGAGTTTTATCTGCTGCTTTAGGAGTGAGTCTCCCGCATGTATCAATACGCACTTATTAGGAATGAGCTTGGACAAGAGAATTGCAGAATTGGAGGAAGAAATTAGAGGATATGTGACTAGAATAAATGACTCTGTTGAGAAGGACCAGGAGGCTCTCTTGGCCGGTTTAATCCAATCTGCACGTGAGACTCTCAACAAATTGCTAGACCAGTCCCTTCAGCGAGGTAAATCAGTTTCCGCGTTGCATTTATTCTTTTGATGTCATGAATGTACTAATTGTTTGCATTCGTCAGATGCTATAAACTTGCAAGAGCTAGATTTTGAGCGAACCTTGGAGACGGAGGACTTTCCTCCTTCGAATGGTGGAACTGTGCTATTCAAGCGTTCTCATCTTGTGAAGAGAATGGTGGATACCTTCACTACCAGAGCGAATGATAGCACCAAGTATTCTAACTTCTACTTCCATCACTCTGCCGGTACTGGCAAGACAGTCCTATTGAAGCTCTTTGGCAAGGAGTTACAACAGCGAGGCTTTGTCGTGTTTATGTTGACTGCACCTCAGCTGGATCGCCGTCCAGAAGACTACTTCAAGGATCTCGCTGACGAGATGGCCAAAGATGGCAAGCAAGTAGCGGTGCTCGTGGATGAGGTGCAGAGGAACGTCAACTCGCTCCACTGGGACTACCTGCTCAAGAAGGCGTCTCCCAATCTGCTAGTGATTGGCACTGGCATCTCTGATCTGATCAACGAGTCTCCTCAGTTCCTGAAGAAATACCCCAGCACGGACAACCCCACCATTGGTCAGCTGACCGAGGAGGACATGCCAGAAGTGCTGCATCACTTCATTCCAACGGGTGAAGCTGACTTGCAGTGGAACTTGAAGACAAATGCCCTGAGAGAGCTCCTAGTGGCCACTGGCGGTCAGCTTTATCCCTTCGTTGTCCTAGCCAAGCACCTGTTGAAGCCTGAGAGAGTGAAGCATCTGTCCAACTTGAGCTCTTACCTAACCAGCAAGACATTCTACTACAGCCATGACTATATCCGAGTGCGCGAGCGTTGCTATAGCTTGAGCCAGACCAAGGTTGATTTACTGTCTCGCTTCCTCCTGGAACAACGACACGAGCCCAATGACACTGAGAACGCTATGAAGAGTGGCTTGTGGACCGGAACCAGCTTTGTCTCTCCTCTCTTGGTACAGGAGATCTTTCGCCAACTGTTGAAGACTTTCCATTCAAACGAGATTGAGTTGGACCGCTCTGGTATGTCTTCTCCCATGGTACAGCAGATCATTGTGGCAGGGCTGGCCAATATGAGAGCATGGGACTTCGAGGAGACCAATTTCTCAACCCTGGACAACAACGAGAGAGGTCTGGCCTTCAGATGGGGTGTCTGTGGAGGCTCGGCTCTGAAGAATCAGGTGTGGCTTACGTCTGAGGTGGTAACTGAGGAGAGAAAAGAAAAGACATGGGCTAAGCCCACCATTAACTTCGTTGTGGATAGTGATTTCAATCTAGGCCTGGAGTTGGCTAGGGACCGAACAGACGATGCGTTGCTGGACAAGCTGAAGAAGATTGGGGAGGGAGGCGTGTACCGTCGACACGACTCATATCTCTTCCACTTCGTCTTCAAAGGTACCATGGAGGATGCAGTGCGACAGGTGACCGGGTTTCCAATCGACTTGCAGACTCGCGTATACACTTATCTGAGGAACTACAACACTCTGCTATGCGGTACGAAAGTAGTGCAGACGGGGGTTGTTCGCAAGCTGCCTTCGCCTCCATCCATGCATCAAACGGGTGCCAGACAGTTTGGTACATTGACCCTTGGTGCTTTGAGACGTCTCGGTAGATTTTTGTGAGGACTCATGTTGGGGCTGCTGGAAGTGATGTATGTTTGGAGTGTTTATGACAAACAACTCAAAAATCGATCAAAATAGTGTTGTTCTTAGAGTCCAACAATGTACAAAGTAAAAACTACATCCTATAGAACAGTTGGCTTAGAACTTTCCGCAGCCATTGTCACCTATACAATACAAGAAGATACTATTTTGCTATTCCAATTATTGATTCACGAATCAAGCACCACTTTACAACTTGAACAGTAGTGCAAGGATTGAGGCATAGTTTAAAGTTAAATATTCTGAGATTCTAGCTGTTGCTGATTTTCAACGGCCAAAACGTCCAACGCATGAGCATCCCGCCATCCAAAATCCTGCGGAACCATATCTATTCTTGTCTTCAAAAAAAATCCCAAGTTCTAGGTGTGGTAATGTCACGGTCGAGATCTTCATCGGTCACTTCATCTCGACCCATGAGTATGGGAAGGACGAGAGTTCCGATAACTTCTGTCGTAGCAGTCACACCAACTTATGGTATCGGAAATCATGGCACTGTTCCATGGGGATACGTTGGTAAAACATTAAAACATGATCTACTATATTTTCGTCGTATGACAATTGAATGTTTAAATGTTGCAAGACGTAATGCTGTTGTTATGGGAAGACGTACCTGGGAAAGTATACCGTTAAAAAATCGACCATTAGCGCATCGTATTAATTTTATTGTTTCATCTTCATTGACAAGTGAAATGGTACGAAGAGATTTACAACATGCATTAGAAATTCGAGGAGATGATTCAAATCGTAGTAATATTACAAGTGGACGTTCTGAAGGTAAAACTGATAAAATACCGTCAGTCAGTTGTAGTGCCATAGAAGACTATGTCATTATTGAAACCGCAAATCGAAGATATTATGATGATGACAATGTGTTGAATTCACTCTCACCATTCCCTACAATGAGGAATTCATCACATCAAAATCATTCACCAACTCCAATATCACCAGGACAAGAAGCATTACGTCAATGTCCATCACGATTGATTGTTATTGTACCAACATTTAGTGATATTTTTTCATTTATCAATGAACAACCTATATTACAAGAAGTAATTGAAAAAATTGTTGTTATCGGTGGTTGTCGTTTATTTGAAGAAAGTTTATTTCATCCATGGTTTGAAACATTACATTTGACTCAAGTACAAGAAGAATTTGAATGTGATACTTATTTATCAAATAAAACAATTGATTATTTAAGTAAATTGGATTTAGATAATTTTGTTGTACAAGATAATATCATTGAAGATGGTGTTAAGTATAGGTAAATTTAGAGCATTTCTTTACCTTGTTCTTATTTTTTTACTCACTCTCTTTTTCTCTCTTTCTTTCATAGAATCGTGGAATTCAAACCTTCTGCGTATTAATTAAATAAATGAAGAGGGATTTGTATGTACAGCATTCCAGAATATTATTTTTAATTTAGGGATGATGTTTGGCGACATTCCTTTCCGATCTCCTAGTGCTAATTATTGTGTTTGATAGATAGCTGTATCAACTTTGCCCATATCCGCGATCTGTTTTGTATGGTAATGTTACTTTACTGGATCAGTGCATACGTTGATAGTTTTATGGTAGTATATGTTTGTTGGTAATTAGTTGTGAGAAAGGAAAATTTCTCCATATTTTGGATGACGTGCTGTAATCTTGTGTACATCAAAGTTGTTTACTTTTAATTGTATGACTGTAAAATAAAAAAGGATTAAGATTATAAAGATTAAGATTTTAAAAGATTGAGACTTCTCAATCTTTAGTTAAATAAATTATTCTTAAATAACTAGCTAATTTCTATCAAATTAAGGGGGAAAACGAAGTTTAATCTCTTTTATCAGAATACGAATTCATTCACGCATATAAACCTTCTAAGAATAGTAGAAATTGTTCGCTAGTAATTTTTGATAATGTAGAGTCATTAAAACATTCTGTCAGGTATGTTTCTTTCCTGAAGCAACCATATCATATCGCCATCAATGTTTTTTTAATATCAACTATGGATTCTACGGATAGCAATTATTTACAGTCATCATTATGGATTCTACTTAATTTGTAGTCGCGCTAATTAAAAATACTCTAATATATAGTATGTAGAATCTACGTGAGGACCACAAATCTTCGTTATAAATAATAATGATACAGTTACATAGTTAGACTTTTTGACAAATATATCTCTCTCTCTCTCTCTCTCATAACAAAAATTAGCGAAAACAGCACTTTGCAAGACATTAGTCACGAACACTGAATCCACCAGTTTGTTCCATGACAGCTTCGATCACGGTGTAGTCTTGCTTCATCCCAATTCCCCGCAGTGTTTTCTCTCCGCGTACAGCCTCTCCGTCGAACAAAAAGCGTACTGATTCAAGCGCAACCCCTACGCGTTCACAATACGCAGCAAATGCCTTATTTAGTTGGGAATCTTTCTTGATCTTGAAGGTGATTTCCTCCCCGCTCCCTGACCTAATCACCAAATTAAACACATAGCTAAATGTGACATGAATGATAACATGTACAAGTCGATCATCAGAAGCCTCCAAGTTCAACATTTTTGCTGTATGAGTTGGGGAGATTTTTATTTTGTTTCCATCATTAGAGTTACAGGTGAAAGAAAAATCATCAACTGGAATGTTTTTGTGTGCAGCATAAGCATTGAAAAGATTCTCCATCGGTGCTTCCGAAAATTTATTTTGGACTCCTCTAGATTGTCTTGTCTTCGCAGAGTATTTCATCCTCAGCAACATCATCGCCATCGTGAAAGAGCATGATTATGTTGTGTCTTCAAAATAATAACAACACAAGTACCAGTCGCTTGCTGGATCGACTATGAATCCAAATATTTATTTTTTTTATCTATTGATCCGCCTGCCTTCTTTTTTCTAGAGATCCTGATGGCGGCTCCGCGCGCTGCCACGCAGCCATAAATTCTTAATTAAGCAATTCCCAATAAATCACGTACGTAATTGTATGACCGTAAAATAAAAATGGATTGAGATTTTAAAAAGATTGAGACTTCTCAATTATTAGTGATAATCAAAACAATAATAGCTCAGATTAAAATTATTCTTAGTAATTAAAATCAGACAATGACACCGCGTATCAACTGTACTTAATTCCATGTCGACTTGACCTGGAGGAGCACATGCAGTCCTTTGAACTTCGACCATCAAATCATCTCCAAAAGAAGCCATATTTGACATCTATAAAATAAAAGAATATGGTAAGAATTTTTTTTTTTTTCAATTGATAGTAAAGAGGATAAAAAAGAGAAATCTCACATAATTATTGACAATCAATCGTTCAAATCTCCTCAGTTTAGTAAAAAATTGTAATCAAGGTAATTTGAGATTTTCTCACATTCAGAGATTGTTCACACTAAATAAACATCTTTGGAGAGTTTTTGAAACGATGTTTGTTGTAATAAGGATGAGAGGGAGAGTTAGTTGAAAAATATGTCTCTCTGCCACAACTCAATGTCAATCAAAACGTGAATATGCGGAAAGAAGAAACGCAATAGACAAAACATGTGTGTTGAGTTTATCATGCATGTACCATAGGAAAAGGGTGAATGCATGCGAAATCGACTGATCACAAAGCTATTGCTTCGTGACACTGTTCTGTTGCAATCATAATGGATCGCACGAGTTATGGCAGAGAATAATATTCTTCAAACTATTCGGGCGAAATGAGTGATTGCGAGACCAACAGAAGTCTCCAAAATTTTTGAAGACCCGCAGAAGTGGTAGTTGTTTATTAGAGCAGAAAAGTTCAAACGCTTACCTCGACGACCATCGATCTGCTTGAAAGAGCGAGTAGTGATGTCGATTTGACCTCTGTCAATCACCATTTCATCACTAATTATAGTGGAAACTGAAGATACATTAACAATAATCTTCACTTCATTTTGAAAATTTATTCTGTGGTACGGTAGAATTAAATTATGAAAGTTGTGGCAACAACGACCGACCACAAAAAGACAAAAAACGAAGCAAAAATGT
>JACCEA010551786.1_pt1 | contig 11017 bp, 3 predicted proteins | sample 7449851 | NCBI WGS metagenome assembly JACCEA01 (sample SAMN15323453, study PRJNA562643) | freshwater metagenome | isolation source: river surface water | place: USA:Blue River Watershed | collected 2017-08-18 | reverse complement strand
GAACAGTTAAAGGCTGGTTCGCTCGTGGCCTTTCCTACCGAAACTGTTTATGGACTCGGCGCAGATGCCACCAACTCCGATGCCGTCGCGAGAATTTATAAGGCAAAGGGTCGCCCAGCAGATCACCCGTTGATTGTGCACCTTGGCGATATGCAAGATATAGCGGATTGGGCTGATGAGATTCCAGATTATGCAATCGCACTTGCTCGCAAATTCTGGCCAGGACCGATGACTTTAATTCTCAAGCGAAGTGAACTCGCAAAAGATTTCATTACTGGGGGACAAGAGACCGTTGGAGTTCGCGTTCCAGACCATGCAATCGCACTGGCGTTACTAAATGAATTTAAAAAGATTGGCGGCAAAGGAATCGCAGCCCCAAGCGCCAATCGCTTTGGACATGTATCGCCAACAACTTCAGCTGCAGTGACCGCAGAACTTTCAGAGTATTTGGAAGCGAACGATTTAATTCTTGATGGTGGCCCATCGCTTGTCGGAGTTGAATCAACGATCATCGATTGCACAGGAGAGCTTCCAAAAATCCTGCGACCTGGTGCAATTACTGAAGAGATGATCACTGAGGCGACTGGGCTGTCACTTACTGATTCAATTTCAGATATTCGCGTAAGTGGTTCACTAGAGAATCACTATTCACCTGCTGCAAAAGTTCTTCTCGATATCTCACCAGAAAGCGGCGACGGCTTTATCGCACTTTCTAATATTGAAACTCCTGCAGGAGTCATCCGCCTTGCCTCTCCACGTAACAACGAAGAGTTTGCTCGAGTTCTCTACGCCGCTCTTCGAAGCGCAGATCAACAAGCGCTAAACCGAGTCGTCGTTCATCAACCTGCAGGCGATGACATCTCAGTGGCTATCCGTGACCGATTATTGCGTGCTAGCCGCGGCCGCTGAGGTGATAAAGTTCGCGTTCTAGCGAGGTTTTAGCGCTAGTCATCAAGTGGGGCCTATAGCTCAGCCGGTAGAGCAACGGACTTTTAATCCGTGGGTCGACAGTTCGAGCCTGTCTGGGCCCACTCTTATAGATTAGTAGTGTGAAGTCAGCACTCGAAACCTTCCAGAAGAACACCACTAGCTTTCTCGATGCGCTCGCATTAATTCCCGATCGCATGAGAAGCCAAGCACCTGAAAATGAATGGTCTGCGGCTTATATCGTGCACCATGTTGCTGACTGCGAATTGCACTTCGCTGCGCGTTATTTAATGATGCTGGGCACTGACAATCCGCAGATGTTCTACTTCGATGAAGAAAAATATCCTGAAGCCCTGCATTACGAGAGTCGAACTTTAGGTAAGTCATTGGCATCAATAGTGGGTATTCGCACGATGATTCTTGAAATTCTCTCCTCAATCGACAGCGCAGCTTGGTCTCGCAAAACATCCGCCGAAGATGGAGCCGTCTTTACTCTGGAAGGGCTACTAGAGAAGGCCAACGCTCATCTGAATTCCCATACCGATCAACTAAAGGCGCTCGCTTCAGCTCTTTAGGAGTCTTTGACTACGCCTGTTGAGAAGTTAGACTTGGGGTACACAAATTCCCATAGTTGAGCCGGAGCAATGTTTAACCTTAAGTACCCAATGTCGATTCGCCTGAGCAGGTGGATGGCCTTGGTGTTGGCTCTTGGGGTATTTACTTTTCTACCTTTTTCCCAACCAGAATTGCTACCTAGTGCATCTGCAGCTACTACAACGGAAACCTTTGGAACCTCTTCTGCAGGACCTGTTACTGGAATGACTGTCAAAGTAAACGGGTCAAATGTCTCTTTAACTAATCAGAATAATGCTTATTACTCGAATTCATTTAATGGTTCGTACGGAATTACCGCATACGGAGTGGTTCTACAAAGCGTATCGGCCGATGTAGTTTTTACATTTAATCCCGCCCACTACGTCACCGCATTCGACTTTCAGGGAGGTGCCGTGAATGGTACACAAACTGCGATAGTGAGTTACTCAGACGGCACTACGGCGAATCTGCCCGGAATCAACACCTGCTGTACCCAAACTATTTCATTTACTGGTGCCGCCGGAAAATCAATATTGAGTTTCACAATTAAGACTTTTTCCGGGAATGATTATTGGATTCTAGACACGATCAACTATACGTATGGGCAACCTGTCAATACCGTGACCTTTAGCGCTAACGAAGGAACAGGGTCTGCAAGCGTCGCGTCTGTCACTCAGTCGGCAGTTGGAAGTTCAGTCACATTGGCGACTGTTGGCACCCTTTCAAGAACTGGATACACATTCACAGGTTGGAACACCAACGCAGACGGGTCGGGCACAAACTATGCCGCTGGCGCAACTTATACCCCTACTGCGGCAATCACTTTGTACGCCCAATGGAATTCAACTATTACATACAACGGAAATCGCAACACAAGCGGTTCAGTGCCGACATCTACGACTGCCAAATCTTCTGCGGCTGCAACGACACTTGCTGCCAACACGGGAACTTTAGCTCGAACAAATTATGTATTTGGCGGTTGGAATACTAACGAAACTGGCACGGGTACTAGTTACGCGGCAGGTGCTACGAATTTTCCATCACCTGGAAATACAACGCTTTACGCACGCTGGGATTCAGTAATTACATACGATTCCAATACGGCAACCTCAGGAACTGTTCCAGCCAATTCAACCTTATTTGGGTCAACAGGCAGTCTAGCTACAAATTCAGGAAATCTTGCGAAAACCAATTACACGTTTGCGGGATGGAATACCAATGCCCAAGGAACGGGAACGAATTACGCGGCAGGAGCAACAACTTATCCGCCGGCAGGTGCGGCGCGGCTTTATGCGCAGTGGAATTCTCTCGTAACTTATAACGCCAACAGCTCGACTTCCGGTTCTGTTCCTGCAGCAACATCAATTTCACCATCTGGTGGCACTCTTGCAACTAACACGGGCAATCTCGCTAAGACTGGAGCAACTTTCGTTGGTTGGAGTACAACTGCTGATGGAACCGGTACTTTTTATGCACCAGGGGCAAGTTACTCAAATACTGGAAATGTAACTCTTTACGCGCAGTACTCAGTAGCTCTGACACTTTCCGGATCATCAACTTTGGGGACCAATCTTGGTTCGTCGGCAAGTTCGCTTGCATATACCGCTGCTAATGGAATTGGGCCAAAGCGATTAACTCATGTAGTCACACCAGCTGCCCTGGGAATTACACTCGATACCAGCACCGCAAATTCAGCAATAATTCGAGTAGCTTCAACTGTCCTAGCGGGGTCTTATATAGACACCATCACTGCGACAGATCTAACCGGTGCGACAGTCACCAAGGTTGTAACGATTACCGTTGCCGCTCCAATCAGATTCTCGTCATCAAATGCAACATCGGTGACCACCTCTGTTGGGCGTTCTGCTTCCACTTCAATCGCCACAACAGGGGGAAATACGGGTAAGAGTTTTACTTTAACTCACATGTCCTCGCCATCAAGTTCTGGAATTACTCTTGATACCTCTACTGCTTCAACCGGCACGGTTACTTTAAACGTTGCTAATACGGTAGCTGCCGGTACGTACGTAGAGTCAATAACTGCCACTGATTCTTCTGGAGTTGCAGTAAGTACAACCATAACGGTAAACGTAAATCCACCACCGGTTCTGACCTATGAAACTGCCACGGCAGGGAGCAACTTTTCAAGCGTTGTTTTTAACGGAACGAATCAGTATGTGACTGTTCCTTCAAATGCCAATTTAGTGCTGGGCTCTAACTACACAATTGAGTGGTGGCAATACCAGACCGATAACAATTCCTATCCTCGAATTTTTTCTTTCGGTGGAAATGGACTTGAAGTTAGTATCGAAGGAGGAACTTTCTATTACTGGCTCAATGGTAGGTACTATGTATTGGCGTCAAGCCAAAGCGTTAAGAACGCGTGGACACACTATGCGATTGTTAGCAGAAATAACAGCATCATTCTCTATAAAAATGGTGTTGCACAACGCGCGGCAGTAACTGGAACTGCCGTCACTGCAGCAAATCTTCCATCGACCGGCAATCTTTGTATCGGTTCTGAATGTAATACCACTTACTACAGCATGTTCGGCGGAAGAATAGCCAACTTTACAATCTCGAATACCCCAAGATATTCAGGAACTTCACTTTCCGCATCAAGCTTCACACCTGGATTCTTTTCGACTGTAGATGCGAACACATTGCTTGCACTTGGTGCCGTGAACTCAGAAGCAAAGTTCACAGATTCTTCAAGCTTCTCTAGAGTTGTAACTAATGTAAATTCACCGACAGGAAATAGTTCACATCCATCTGGTGGTTCAGCAAATGTTTCCATCACAACAACTCAAGGGATTACCAAGCGATCTTCTGCCTTTACTGCCAGTGCTGGAACAGGATCCAAGACCTTTACTCTTACTCCAACCGTTGATGGAATTACGCTAGATACATCCCTAGCAAACAATGCATACATTGTTATTGCAGATACTGTCACGGCGACTAATTCGACTACGGCTCGCGTAATCAATGAGACAGTTACGGTTACCGACTCACTCGGAGCAGCAACTTCATTTAACGTGGCTATTACTGTTAATCCACCAATCGCACTTACTGCCACCGCAACCTCGTTTTCATCAACTGCAGGGATGATGGGGTACGACACAATCACAGCGACCACTGGCACAGGTTCAGGAGCCATCACATTCTCACTCGAGAGTAATCCAACAAGTTCAGGCATAACTTTGGTTCCAGGTGCTTCAAGAAATACAGTCTTAACAGTTGCCAGAACTGTCCCTTCTGGAACTTATTACGAAACAATTACAGCAACTGATTCATTGGGTGCAACATCAAGAATTTTGGTGACTTTAACCGTTAATCCAGGAATCACACTCGCTGGTGAAGGTGGAATCTCCACGGTTACTACATCAAATGGTGCAGCAGCTCAATTGAAAGTTATCGCATCAAATGGGGCCTCAGGAAAAACTTTTACTATGCAGGCGGCATCAGTTGCAACAAATGCTGGAATTACCCTGGACACCACTGGAGCTGCCTCTGGTTTTGCATTAGTAAAGGTTGCGGCAACAGTCCCTGCCAACACCTACCTAGAAACAATTACAGTCACAGATTCGCAAGGTGGAACTGCAAGGTTGTTAGTAACGGTTATCGTCAATGCCGCACCAACTCTTTCTGGCCCAACTTCATTGACCATGACGGCAGGTCGTGCTGCGAATACGACTGCATATACAGCGGCAAGCGGTACTGGCATTAAGACCTTGACTTTATCTGGACTGAATTCTGGAATAACCATCGATACAAGTACAACTAATTCTGGAATCGTGAACTTGGCTTCAACTCTAACTTCAACAAACTCAACAACTGCCCGGATCATTAACGAGACAATTACCGCTACAGATCAATCTGGCGCTGTTGCCAGAGTTGCCTTAAGAATTACCGTAAATCCTGAAGTTATAGAGACGGCTACCGCGACTTCATTGACAACCACGTCGGGAGTTTCCAGAACTGTCACTGTTTATGCAACACAGGGAACAGGAAATAAGACCTTCACCCGAACCAGCGCTACGGCATCTAGCGCGATTACCATGTCAACAGCTGTTGCAAATCAGGCGGTTCTCACCATTGGCGCCCTGACTAGCCCCGGTACTTACTACGAAACAATTACCGCAACCGATACTCTCAATGCAGCGACTTCAATTTTGATCACCATCACTGTCAATGGCCCACCAACTGTTTCGGGTCCCACCAGCCTAGTAACCACTCAAGGTGTGGCATTTAATTCACCACTGTTCCAAGCATTTGGTGGAGATGGAACATACACATTTTCATTGGTATCTAATCCAACCGCTGCAGGAATTACAGTTTTATCACCAACTGCAGGTTATGCACGAATCACAGTTGCATCCACAGTCACTTCTGGAACCTATAACGAAACACTGACAGTAACTGATGGTTTGAGCGCAACAGGATTTGTAACTTTCACAATTCGAGTAAATGCACCAGTTGCGCTCACTGGAACTCAAGCAGTTTCGACAACTTATGGCGAACCATTCACTACTGGTTTCAATAGCAGTGGAGGTACTGGCCCATTTACTTTTAGTGCAACTAACATTTGTGCGGTTTCTCGTTCAACATTTATTGGTGATGGCACAAATGGAACTGTTAGCGGAACTTCATACACAGTTGATCAAATTCTAGGAACCGGGTCATGTAACTGGATTTCACCGGCCGGCGTAGAAAGCGCGACCGCATTAGTGGTTGGTGCGGGAGGTGCCGGTGGGTCTGCAGCAACCGGTTCATCAGGTGGTGGCGGTGGTGGACAAGTTCAAACAGCAAATATTTCTTTGGCGCCTTCGACTACCGTGCAAATTGTGGTTGGTGCCGGAGGTTCTCCAACTCCAATCGCATCTGTCGCATCCGTATCTTCTGGTGGAAACGGTGAATCAAGTTCGATTTCTCCGAGCGGAGGATCCCTAACCTCCTCATTGGGAGGCGGTGGAGGAGCAAACTCCCGAATTTATAACGTTACGCAGGGCTTTGGATCCACGACCGGTTGGACAGGTGGCGGAGGTTCTGCGCATGCCGCGACGGCAAGTAATGGTTCGACAGGTATAGGTGGTGCGGGACTTAAAGGCGGAAATGGTTATCCAAATGGCACCCTGGCAGATCCCCAAGCTGGCGGCGGAGGTGGTGGCGCAGGTGGAGTTGGCTCGAACGCAACTTCGGGCGTCGGAGGCGCAGGTGGAGTTGGTGTGCAATCTTTCATCACAGGCTCAGGAATTTATTACGGCGGCGGTGGCGGTGGCGGTAAGAGAACTTCATCGGGAAGTGCAGGTAGTGCTAGCGGCGGGGGCGGAGCAGGCGGCAAAGTTGCAGCGGGTTCTGCGGGTACGTCGAATACAGGCGGTGGCGGTGGCGGTGCTGGAGAAGGCTATCTGGGTGGAAATGGTGCATCAGGAGTTGTCGTACTTCGTTATGTCACTCCAACTGCAGATGCCGACAACACCAAGATTTCTTACTTGGTTTCATCTCCCGGAACATCGTCTTCCGCCGGATTACTAACGTTAACCGTCCCTGAGGCAGTAAGTGCTGGATCATATTCACATACCGTTCGGGTGACAGATAGCACCGGTTCGGTAAGTTCGCCGGTAACAATCAACATCACTGTCAATAAAGCTAATCCAGTTGTAACACTCTCACTTCCGGGAGCTGCAACTTCAACTCAATATGGTTTTGGTGTCTTGCTTTCTGCGCAGGCAAGCACCGCAGGAACAGTTCAATTTAGAGATAACGGCACAGAAATCAGTGGCTGCGGCTCTAAATCAACAACCTCGTTCGTTGCGACTTGCCGCTGGGTTCCACGCACCGTTGCCACCAGGACAATTTCGGCAGTATTTACCCCAACTGATACAGCCAATTACAACTCCGGAATTACAGCAACTATGTCTGTTGTTGTTACAAAAGCCGATACTTTGACAGTCACCTCAACTTCAGAGAACTTCACCTTTACAAATTCAGCAGCCTTAGTAACTGAGCGATTTACAGTTACTGGCTTGGCGGAGGTTGATTCAGTTACCGTATCAGCTGCCTCAATCACCACAACTTATTCAGGAACTGCAAATGACTCGAGTAGCTATAGCTCCACAACAGCGCCAACAAAGGCTGGAGCTAACTATGCGATTACTCCTTCAGCCCTAGTTTTTGCCTCGGGTTCAGCATCCAACTACGTCAACATCGATTATGTTCCTGGAGTCTTAACGATTGCTCGTGCGGCAAACAACGGAACACTTAATTATTCGAATTCAAACCAGCTTACATATTCCCCAACGGGTGTTGATACTCCAACTGTGACGGCATTTGGTGAGGCAACCCCCGCCTTCACGGGATCAACTCCAGAAAAATGTTCGATTAATTCGAGCAACGGTGCCCTTTCCATACTTGAGGCAGGAACTTGCTCGGTAACGATGGATGTTCCTGAAAGCTATAACTACTTAGCAACCTCAGTTGTTAGAAGCGTGGTTATAAATAAGGCCTCACGCACGATTGCACTTAGCACGGCAAGTGCCACTATTAAGTACGGCGATACTGCGACGGTAACAACCACAATTTCTGCAGGATCAAGTGATGGATTGATTACATATACAACTAGCTTCCCGAGTGTTTGCCAATATGACGAAGCAGGTGGAGAAATCCTTGCAACGCTAGGTTCTGGTACCTGTTCAATCGTTGCTCAAATTGCTGCGGGAACAAATTATTTATCTGCTACCTCAAATACTCTCTCTGTAACTGCGATTCTTGCCGATGCCCCAGTTGTGACCACTGATCGTTTAGATCCGGTCTCATATAACTACGGAAACGCAATCTCGATAAGCCCAACCTTCACAGTAACTGGACTCAAGAGAAGTGATGCTGCATCGGGTGTGACATTTACTTATAACTTCTCGTCTAGCCCTGCCGGGACTTTCTCATATTCAAGTACAACGCCGCCAACGGAAGGCGGTATGTACGCAGTGGTTCCATCGGCACTTACTCTTTCAACTGGTTCTTTGAGTAATTATCAGGCACCTACATACGCAAGTGCCCAAATTGAAGTCGAACAAATTGATCAGCCGGAATTAGTAATCACAAACTTAACGGGTGAATTGACCTTCCCAATCAAGCTGATCACTACAGGGGGAGCAGCTGCGACTCCCGCAGTCGAGTACGCAGTCACGGCAAGTACTGCAACAAATTGCCGAGTGGTGAACGGACCAATAGTTGCTGGTGGCCCTAATGTTTGGTCACTTCAAGCGGATTCGGCTGGTTCATGTTCTGTTCGTGCTACGAAAGCGCAAAATAGAAACTACAGATCAGTAATCTCCGATACAGCAACCGTTAGTGTTCTTCTCTTCGTTCAGTTTGTTCAGCCAACGGTTTCTAACTTCACTACCGGAGTAACCATCTCGTCAAGCGTTACTACAACCAAGGGCTCAAATTCTTGTTCTTCTAATTGTGTACCGACAATTACCTCGGCCTCACCTGACACTGGATACATCGGAGACATGATTGTTCTGACTGGAACCAACTTCACCGGCGCCACAAAAGTCACATTCAATGCATTTATTGATGCCACAAATTTCAGCAATGACCCATTAGATCCCGATACCAAAATCACTGTACAGGTCCCAGCCGGCGTACCAGTAGGAGAAATTGGAATTGAGGTCATTACCCCGGGCGGTATCTCATTCAGAGCGATTGTTTTCGAGCTTCTGCCTTAAATATTGACCAAAGCCGGGTTTTTCTCGCACCCCCAACTCGGTAGACTCGCGTCCTATTCTTACTTTCCCAAAGGAGCGGTTGTGGAATTCGGTTCGCCTCTGAGCAGCGATGACTCTGCTTCTCGCGGGTTTTTTTCACGCCGGTCCAAAACTTTTCGCTACGGATTTGCAGCGGCAGTAATTGCCTTAATCGGTTCAACTCTTGCCATCAACATCAATATCAACGGCAACAATTCTTTCGAATACGGTCAAGGTATTTACCGAATTGCATCATGTGATCAGTTTGTCGCAGTCGACTTGGGATCAACCACCGCATATGTTTCTGACGGGTTATCTCGTGTCGGAAATATCAAATTGCAAGGTCTTGATGTTGGCCGTTGTGCCAACACCTCAATTCGCTTAAAGCTATACGACTCAAGTACCGCAAATTCTCTGAACTTGTTTACGAATCCAGCATATACAAGAAGTGGGGTTTCCTACCCTTGCTGTACTGAAACAGGTACAGCAGTGATCATGGTCTTTGCTGCCAATGCCACACAGGCAACCGCTCTTCAAAGCACCACTTTAATTAGCCCATCCGGTAAGAACATCAATCAAGGAGACCGTTCCCAATCCCTAAGCTACGACGCGTCAACCGGAACTTTTACAATTGCATTTAACACTCCTCTAGCAATTATGCGAGATGTTTATCGAACGACTTTGGAGTCAGCTTCAAATGTATAAATTCGATAAGCGAGTTTGGAATTTTCGGATTCGTCGCACGGTCATAGTTTCACTTGTAGTGCCTCTACTAGCAGTAATGCCTCAAGCGCCAGTCGCAGTAGCAGCCCCAGCATGCGTTGAGGGAACCCATTATTCGATGGTTTCGGCAGCAGGCGCAGCAACTGCAATTTATAAATTTACAAACACAAGTTCTGAGTGCACATTCACACTTCCAACCGGATTAACAACCGCTTCGCTCCTTGCAGTTGGTGCAGGTGGTGGTGGTGGTCCTGATGGTGGTGGTGGCGGCGGTGGCGGCGAGCTTCGCTATAACGCAGCGCAATCACTCTCAGGTATTTCCACCATAGATGTCTTGGTCGGCACAGGTGGAACTGGTGGAGTTTGGGGTGGAAGTTCTACCAGCGGATCTGCAACCACTGTTAAGTGGAATGGCTCAACGCAATACCAAGCAAATGGTGGTAGTCGTGCGGATGGATGGTCGGGTAATGGACCGCCAGGTGGCGCCGGTGGAAGTGGCGGAATGGGCGGCAACTCTAATTCCAATGGCCAGCAAGGCGGATCCGGCCCTTCTCAAGTTTGTACAACAGGACTCACGCCACCTGGATCGGTTCCTTCAAATTCGATCACTGGTTCTTCCGTTAACTACGGCGGCGGCGGTGGTGGTGGTATGGGAAATAACAACCAAAATGTTGGAACCGCATATCTTGGTGCAGCAGGTGGTGGAACTTCCGGTGGACGCGGTGCGAACTTCAAATTGGCAATCGATGGCGTAACCGCAATTAATGGTGCAAGCAATGGAAGTCCTGGAACTGCTAATACTGGTGGCGGTGGCGGTGGTGGATCTGCATGTGACGCTCGAGGTCCTTGGGGTACAGGTTATGACGGTGTATCTCAACGAACTGCAGGCGGCAGAGGTGCAGATGGCGTAGTAATTCTTAGCTTTTCTCGTATAGCGCAAACGATTACGTTTGGCTCAATTGCAAATAGAAGAATAACTGCAGGAACATTGACTGTTGCTCCAACTTCCTCAAGTGGTCTAACAG
>JACCEA011178331.1_pt1 | contig 11023 bp, 13 predicted proteins | sample 7449851 | NCBI WGS metagenome assembly JACCEA01 (sample SAMN15323453, study PRJNA562643) | freshwater metagenome | isolation source: river surface water | place: USA:Blue River Watershed | collected 2017-08-18 | reverse complement strand
CGCTGGCGCCGGCCGCGCCTGCTGCTGCCGCCTGCTCGCGCCCCCTTTGCCGAGCAGAAAAAAAAAGCAAACACGTCAGAGAGACAACAAAAATTATTATTTGTCTTGTCATAAGAGTTCTTCTCCATGTGGTTCAGTGGGATATTTTGTCTCTTAGCTATTTTGATCACAATGACATCCTCGGTGTTTTCGTTCAGTGCCCGTGCAGGTAGGACCAGAATATAGCATTTCATTTCATATATACTTATTAGCTCAATTATTATTACTTTTATTTTATATGGGCATTGATTTGCGTCCCTGCAATATACCTTATTTTCCTTCCGCTTAGCTTCATCAGTTGCTTCAGTTGCTGCTAACGTAATTTCAAAACGTGCCTGCTTTGGGGCTGGTGAGTTCTAGCCATCATCATATTTCAAATAAATTATGTAAATTGTTCATCGGTTCTTTCATACTGTCAAATTTCCTATTCAGGGTGCTATTGGGGAACAGAAAAATATTTCAAGCATGATTTTGGCACAAAAATCTTTGAAGGCAGTGGTCGTATTGTGTCTGGAAAGGTAGGGTTTATGGGACCATCAACTGCAAAGAAATTTCCCACCTATGAAGAAGTGTGTGAAGGAGATACACAACATGTAGAAGTCTACGATATGGAATTTGAAGGCGATGAAGCAACATACGAAAACCTTGTTAAGCATTTCTTTATGTTTCACGACCCAACCACATTTAATAGACAAGGATTTGATATGGGCTCGCAGTATGCATCAGCAATATTTGTTTATGATGAAAAACAGGTAAGTGTTGTTGACAAGATTATTTCATTCCACTTATATTACCCACTTCCTCATTTCTATCTTCTTACCTTGATTATAGAGAGAAATTGCCACTCGAGTTAAGGATGAACTACAAAGCTTGGTTGACAATCGTAGAATCCCAGGTTACGCCGAACCATACGTTGTAACAGCTATTTTGGATGCAACCGAATTTTATCCTGCCCATGAAGATCATCAAGAATATCTTGACAAGTATCCTGGAGGATATTGTAATCATCGTTATCGGTTTTATAAATGGCCAACTCTGTTATGATATGTCACTATATTTCCTATTATTGCAGTCTATCTAATATTGTTTTAACGTAATATCAAGAAGTAAGTTTGAGGTTGATATTCACTGAAACAGCACAGTCGTTTTTGTTAACTTGAAAAACAAAAATTAGACCGTCTTGAAAAATTGTGTGTGAAGCAGTGACTCCCTTAGTTGGAATCAGCGAGTCAAAAATGAAATTGTAACTCGCTTTAGGCTGGGTTTAAGAATAATTACGTTCGAAAGTATCTCTTCGCGTCTGACGTTGCTTCCCGTTTGGTGCGCGCTGCCCGGCGCCGCTGCGCGCGCGCTGCTGTGCTGTGCTGCTCTGCTGCGCTGCGCCTGCTTGCTTCTTATTAGCCATACAGAATTTTTATTAACTGATAATTTCTGAAAAAACAATAATAGCCAGATGTCCTCGAAGAACAGCGCTTCCCTGTTACTTTTGTTTGCGGTCGCAACTGGTGTGGTTGTCTACACCATTCATTCTCTAAACGACCGTGCTAAGAAACGCAAGCCAATCTCCAAGCAGGCTACATTTGGTGCCGGTACATACGCAACCCACATCTATCAATATCTTTCCTTCATCTGATTTCTCTCTGTTGTCTATGAATAGGATGCTACTGGGGAACAGAAAAATATTTCAAGAAAGATTTTGGCACTAACCTATTTGTTGGAACCGGAAAAATAACCAGTGGTAAAGTTGGTTTCATGGGTGGACCAGATGCTACTCAGCATCCCACCTACAAGGAAGTATGCAAGGGTGACACCAAACAGGTCGAAGTGTTTGACTTGGAGTTTGATGGTGATGACACAACCTATGAAAATCTTGTGAAACATTTCTTCATGTTCCATGATCCCACCACTTTACATCGTCAAGAGGAGGATGTTGGATTTCAATACTCTTCAATAATTTATGTCTATGACGAGAAGCAGGTAAGGGCCTTTTTGCGGAGCACCCTAATTCCCTAATCGTCCTCCTCCTTTTTCTAACAGAGAGCCATTGCCAACAAGGTCAAGAAGGAACTTCAACAACTCCTTGATGCCGGAAAAGTGAAATATTCAAACAAAGAAGTTGTCACTGAAATTGCTGATGCGACTACATTTTTCCCTGCTCACGAAGAACATCAAGAATATTTGGATAAGAATCCTACTGGTTGGTGTGTTCATAGATATAGATTTAAGGAATGGCCAAGTCTATAACAACTGTAGTTGAGACGATATAAACAGTATTGTTTGATATATGATTATCAGCATCATTCCTATGAAGTTTGATTCTTGCGCTTTTACCTTGAAACACGGGACCGTAGATAATCACAACTCTCATCAAATATACAGCTCAAAGATTTAACAGTATCGCAATTATCCTAACTTGCGCTCTCTGGATATCACCTACAAAAATTAACAACAGATAAGAACCTTTCCAAGAGAAAGAAAGAACAGTTGAGCGACAACTAAACTCACTTCCGACGCAAATTTTATCAAATATACCGTCCGCTCTGTTCCATTCTCTCCTTCAACCAAATGTGCAGTAACTCGTGCAGTCTGAAAAACATAACCATTGATGTTTAACGTCAAAAGCAAGAAGAAATATAACACCAATACGACTTACGAATCTTGCACTATCCAAGATACCAGCAATAATACCTGCATTAAATGCGGCACAATTTAAACCCATTTCAGCAGGCACCGATACGAATGTGTTGGTGACAGGTGAATTTTCATGAATCATATCTATTTACAGAGATAGCAAATTTGTGAATAAAAGATATACAAACCATCATCAGTTATATTACATTCATCTTCATTTTCCATTGATCGCTCCAAATTATCAGCAACTTTACCAAAGAGATATTTCCACACCACATTTGAAATATACTATGAATGAAAGGTTTTAATGAAATGTTAAAACAGACTGATCATTCGAAACTTTTGCAGAGGGAAAATTATTTTTACCTGTAACATATTAACGATACGCGTCTCTCGCTTCGTGACTCTATCGCGACAACTAACCAGCTCAATAACTCGTTGGCCGATACTGAATCCAGCATTTTCTAGTCTGGTAGTATGAAAATCGGTTCGAATCGACACATCAATAAAAATACAGATATCACTCACTTCTTCTCCAAGTCAGTTACACTCGTTACCCTTCCTTGGTTATATTGCACCATTTCAGAGAAAAGAAAAGCGAAGGCACTCAACGAAACCTGATCAACGGGAGGACGCACGGAAACTACTGAAAGTAGTTGATTACACTGATACAGCAATAATTACCTCTGTTCGGGGACGAATTAACGGCTTGTCTAGAATACCGTTTCGAATAGGAACAAGCTTTCTCTCAGACGCCATTCTTCAATATTTTCTCTTTATGTCCACCAAATAAATGTAATTATGAAATTATTGATGACAAGATACCAGAGATGTGGTTTTGTCGGGTGGGCGATCGGCAGTTAAATACTTAATACTGGAATACTGGGGATTCTCTCGAACGAAAGAAAAACCTGAGATTATATCAAAGTTGTTGTGCTCCTTCTAACTTTCTCGGCGTCCTCTTGCAGCAAGTTTATGTAATTAATTAATTTTATTTACCGCGAGTTGAGTAATTGTGAGTCCGCATGTTTGTTCAGGTGCTGTCGGCCATCTCTTGTAGTCTCTTCTCCAGATTTTTTCTTGTTCAAGTTCTACGGTTTCCGAATCGGTTCGTCATTATTGAGTAGATTTTTCTTTTTATGCTCTGTTAAAGCTTTCAGAACATTTGGACGGAAACTCAATTGGACGGCCGCATTTCCATCAGCCACAACAGGGCAAATCTCGTCCCCTCCCTAACACTTCATATCTGATCTACTGTTGTTTGTTCATCATCAGCAACCATAATTTGATTGGGTTGAACACAGAATACAATATGGACACATCAATCACTCCTCTTTCCACAACGGTCAGTTCGTCATCAGCGGATAATGCACCGCAACCACAGCAAAATCAATTTATGGAACCACTACCACCGCCAAGTGTTGCTGAAACTGAATATACTCTTTCCCCGGTACCATCTTCAAAGGCAACAGAGAAGAAAGGTCGTTTCACCATCAAGAATGTGGGTTTTTTCTTTTTATTAATGTGTTTCCTGCTAACTATTTTTCATTTCAAAGGCTTCAAAGTCACAGTCTGAAGAAGGTATTATTAACACCACAAATAATCATGCAAATGTTCAAGTCATACCCTTTGGTTCCCAATCTATGGATCAACTCTCCAATGACATTCCAGCTGCATCTGTGGAGAGTAGTGTTCAGCACTTTCATAGTGCCAACGAAATCTCCGTAAATCCTTCACCGGCTCTTGTCCTCTCGGCAACCCCAGTATCTTTCACACCTTCTTTGTCACAGCTTCCTGGTCCACTAATTGTCCCCGCTGTTGGAATTGCAGTGACGGACAAGCCGATGCATCCTTCGGTTACTTCATCTATTCCTTCAAGCAATATCCTTGTTACCCCCATTCCAGTAAAACCACCCGTTGCCCCTACAAGTTCCTCCGCCTCGACCACATACTTTAATCTTGCTCCCACTGAATCCACTGGGAATACTACAAGGAACAGTAGTTCGAATCCATCTCCTAGTATTGCACCAGTTCTGTCAACTCCAACCATCCCAGTTAATGGACCACTGCAAGCACAACCTACAGCTGGACAGTTACCCACTGTTTCCAGTGAGCCACTTTCTACATCTCATACGACTCGAACTAGCACACCCACTAGCGCCAAAGTAGAAACACAACCCATTCCAATCCCACAGGCTCCAACTGGAGGCGCACCACCAAATACTTCAAATGACAATTCTACCTCAGAAAACTGTATTCGACCGATTGTTACAGCATCTGTTTCTGGTAATACCACTGAGCCATCAGTAGTAGTTCCAGCAATCGCACCTGTGAATCCTGCTTCCACCACGGTCATTGAAAGCGGTCAATCATCGAACCAAGATAAGAAAAAGAGTAGATTTACTGTGAAAACTATGACATCCAATAATAATATTGCTGTTGAGGTATATACACTTTTTTTATGCTGATGTCAAATTATTGCACTTACACTATCTCTCTTTTACAAAGGATGATCCACAGCCATCTGTTAAAGCGATTACAGTATCAACACCCACTGCAAATAATTCGTCTTCTGTGGCTTCAGTCACCACAGCATTTTCATCTGACAGTGCAAAGATCAATGGAACTCCAACTGCTCCACCTTCCGCCTCGACTAGTACAAAGGAGAAAGATAGAGAAAATAGTGACAAACATAACAAAGAGAAAGAGAAAGAGAAAAATGTCATTTCTTCAACCAACGAGCAACTTTCATCTAGTCCCAGTGCACCTGCTAACGTTGTCATCACCCAAACTGCTATCGTTCCATCAAGTAGCAGCAACAACAGTACTCCTGCAACCACAACTACTACACCTAGTGGATCAAGTCAAAATACTGATGCAATGGGGATTATGCTTGCAAAAATGGAGAAACTATTTGAAATGAATGTAGCGGTAAGTGTTTACTTGACAACAGCTTGTAATTAACTTACAATTCACTTCTTTGTTGTCTTCTGTAGATGCTCACACAAGTTGCTGATTTAGCTCACAATAATAGCAATACTCACACACACCATCATAATAGTCGTACTGTTCTTCCTTCCAATACTATCCGTCCTGCAGCTGGTCCTGGTCCATTGCCTGCGTTAATCCCCGCTAGTATAAATACTTCTTCCGCTTTCCCTCAACCATACTCTTTGATTCGAAGTCCTTCGTTTGAGAATACATCGACATTGTTACAATCAGACGAACGCGATGGAAATAGTGGCAAAGATAGGGAAAGAGAAAGAGAAAAGGATAAAGAGAGAGAAAAGCTTGCATTATGCCGATCGTTACATCATACGAATGAATTGAAGAAAGAATTAGAGGGTTTGGCACGTATGAAGTCGATATCTCTCCCTCTCTCATCCGCTTCTTCCACTTCTTCGACTCCAACTCATCACCGCAATAGTGTCAGTGTACCAGTGTCAATACCCCCAGTCACTCCTACCCCTTGCGCGGCAGATGCAGCAACAGTTCGATCATTGCGTGAATCTCTTGCTCAACAGATTGAATTATATCAGATGGAAGTACAAAAGAACGCCGCACTTGAAGCAAATATTGAGAAAATGAAAGGGACGCACAAACATATGACATACACGATCGAACAACTCACAGCACAAGTGCAAAGTCAGATGGCACGGATCACGGAACTCCAAGCGATAGTGCATCTCTACCAACACCAGCAACAGATCGTACCAGGTTAGTTCATTTCTATCTGTTATTCTGTCATCGATCGTTAATATGCCTGATAAAAGGATACACGCTACCCCGTAGTGAATCCGCTTCTAGTCTCGAATCTCTCTCCACAACGCATTCGGTCCCTCCCAGCACCAATATTATGCCTTCTGTGGTTCCTACGACACAACCTAGTACACTGCAGCAGTTGATCAATACTACGACTACTTCTCATATCAACACGGGTCCATTATTGCATCAACCAAAGACACAACGATCTAATGCCGGAGTGATAAGCCATATGAATTTGCTGAGTGAAGACCTTGATGTGGGTGTTTTAGGTGAACACTGGGGACCATTTCAATCCCAGACGGTCATACAATCAAATCTACCACAATCCCAAACATTTCCTGTTGATCGCCTTGGCAGTCCTTCGATAGGACAACAGCAACAGAGTTCTGTGGTCTCTCATTCTCACAATCATGGGCATAGTCATTCCCAAACTTTGCTACAACAACCCGGATATTTGAATAGTCATCCCAATCAAATTGGTCTATCCCTCAGCAGAACTATGACTCCTGATCGCTCTCAAGCCTCTGCCGCTAATAGTGTCAGTTCGATGCAAGGAATGCAAATGTCGATGTTGCAGCAGATGCAAATGATGCCCACTGGTAGTAGTGCAGTATTCAATAATACCACCACCGCATTATCGTCACAGCAGCAACAGCCTTTGAACCATCTACAAAGTCATCGTCCATTCCCGCACTCTCAACATACGCACGCTGTTCAACCATCTGTATCTATGCAACATCCTGTTTCATCACCATCGCCAGGCTTAACAGCATCTTCACAGCTTCTTTAATTTATATTTGTAGATAATTGTACAACAATGTTTTTATTATTTTACATTTGATTTTCTTTTTTTGCCGTGGATACACGAAGTTAATTCAACCGAAATATGTAAAACTACCTATAAAGCCACTAATCGCTTTCACGAGAACCAAAGTAACTAAAAGCACCAGCATTAATATGTGTACAGTCTTCAATAATATCAGACAAAGAAACAAAAAATACAATTAGAATTATCCTTAAGCACTATAAAATTGATATAAGTATAGGTTTCCGTGACTTGGTCCACAGATGTGTCATGATAAAAAAGAACGCCAAAGCAGCAGAGAGCAAAAAAGAAAAAGCAAAAGAAAATGACAGCCACACTTTCAAATATTTTTTCGATGAAATTTCCATGATGATAACTTACTTGTATAAGATCTCAATGATCATTATAATACTCATATATGGTGAGAGTTACCGATTTCCTTGTTGGAATCGATTGCTCACGCAGCATGTATTAGCCGCAGAGACCCTTCCTCTACTTAGTCCTCCCATGTTCACCACGAAGAACAAATGCAGAAATCTCCACTCCACCACCATGCAATCTTACCGGTCAGTTGTGTCAATGAAATTGCTCTCTCACTCCCAATATACTGTGATTGATAAACCGCGAGGAGTAGAAGTAGACACTTTTCAGGATAACCCACCAATCATTGACCACTATTTGCTGTCGCCCACAACCACTAATACATTTACAGCCACAGACAACACGATTCGCAGTGCAGTCAATCTCTGGTGCACATCTCGTGTCACCGCCCTTGAACGCTATGGACCAATCAACACATGGAATACAAGTCTCGTTACTGATATGTCTGGATTATTTTACCGACAAACTAGTTTCAACGATGTAATCGACCATTGGGACACTTCCCATGTCATATCAATGTCTCATATGTTTGCTGGTTGTGTGCGATTCAATCAATCATTGAATCGATGGAATGTATCACAAGTCATTGATATGTCAAACATGTTCTCCGGAGCCCGTACATTTGATCAATTACTCGATAAATGGGAGGTTAGTCGTGTAACAAACATGTCTCGTATGTTTGAATATACCACATACTTCAATCAGCCATTGAACACTTGGAATACCACTGCTGTGATAGATATGACAGGTATGTTTGCACATGCTACTAAATTCAATCAACTGTTAGACCGTTGGAATGTCTCACGAGTAGAGAGGATGCCCGACATGTTCCGTGCGTCCTCTGCCTTCAATCAGTGTCTGTACACCTGGGATACCAGTGCAGTGAGAGATATGTCAGGTATGTTTGCCTTTGCCATATCGTTCAATGGATCGTTGAACGATTGGGATGTGAGTCGAGTGAGGAATATGAGAGATATGTTCCTTGGTACACACATGTTCAATCAACCGATACACAAGTGGAACATTTGTCAAGTAACCGATATGTCTAACATGTTTCGATTAACCGAACGATTTAACCAACCATTACATGATTGGAATGTTTCAATCGTTAAAAATATGAGTCGAATGTTTGAATTGGCAAAGTCGTTCAATCAGCCATTGAATGATTGGAATGTCAATGAAGTTCGTGATATGACAGGTATGTTTGCTGGTACACGCGTGTTCAATCAACCATTGCATAAGTGGAATGTGTCAAATGTACTTAATATGTCTCGGATGTTTCACGGTACAAAAGCATTCAATCAACGGTTAGATACATGGAAGTTAAAGAGTATAAGTAATGTAATGATGATGTTTGCAGAGAGTGAGAGTTTTAATTTTGTTGAGTCGATCGAGCAATGGAATGACTTACGAAACGATGTTGTTATGAATGAGATGTTTACAGGTGCCAAAATAGTGAATCGCAATGTGATAGAGAGATTAAGAAAGAAATGGCCAAAGATTGGTAAAGATCGTAAACGTGCTTATAATGGACATCGATATTATGTGAAATATATTCGTAATGATAGTTAGTCTGGCGTCGTTGTAGTAAAGATGATAGAAGTAGATGGTAACAGTAAACAAAATAAATAATACTAAAGTATTCTCGATCTAGTTTAGTTTGCACGTATCAATATCCTTCCGCTCATTATTTGCGATTTGCATCAGTTTATTCAAGTTAGCTCTTTAAAGGTACTTACACAATACCTCGTAAATATATATGACACTACAAATTTACCGCCGGAGCGCAGTAGTGATGGCAATAACAGCCCTATGGGAGTATTTTCTTCTCTCCCACCGTTTGTGTGCAAATCAACATGTGCAACTTCCCAGTCTCCAACCAATCAACTGCATTAAAATTCACTTCATCACATCGACCTCTCCATCAGATGATCTCAATGCATGTGCATGCATATTTCAGCATAACGACACCAGGTAAACACAATTTAATTATTTGAACAATGATAAGTTGATTTTATTTTCTCTATCTCGAACTTCGTTATTATTATTATAAATAAAAATAATAAAAACTCTTTTGACAATATCGTCATTAAAATGTTATCACGTGGTTTGAATGCTGCTTTCCATAGTCTTAGTGCTACGACACCTCATCGTCTTCCTCATTCCTCCATTGGAGTGAGAGCTTTGCTTTCCACCGCTCCAAATGTAAAATCAGGTAATGAGTGCGATGGTACGAGCCATGTACACTTTCGTGCCACTTCTGTCCCACATCCTTTGAATGCTAAACCAAAGATAACTCCAACACCTGTTCCAGTGAATGAAGATGAACATCTTGGTGATCACACTGGTCGTCAACAGAATCATATTTGGACTCCAACGGAATTGAAAGAGAAGATGTCGACTTTGTACCATCACGAACCAAAGACATTGGCAGATAAAGTGATGAACAAGCTCATGTTCACTTTGTATCACTCTTTCAATTTTATTACTGGATATACTCCTGTTAACCCAACGGTGCAAGCTATGCAATGGAGATTGATTGTTTTAGAATCAATCGCAGGTGTTCCTGGCTTTGTTGCCGCTGGCTTTCGTCACTTTCGATCACTACGAAAGCTTCAACGTGATCACGGATGGATTTCTACTTTATTGGAAGAAGCTGAGAATGAACGTATGCATTTACTTATTTGCTTGAGTACTTTTAATGCGACTCCATTCACTCGTACTTTGGTGATTGCTGCTCAGTATATGATGACTCCATTCTTGATGGGTGTCTATTTTTTCCATCCTAAAGCCATGCATCGCTTTGTTGGATATTTAGAAGAAACTGGTAAGGGTTTTATTCTGTCCATAAAGTGAATTGTATTGACGTTTTTCTTGCTTTCAGCTTGTACCACTTATGTCAATACTATCAAGCATATTGAAACTCCCGGCACCAACTTACATCAAGCGTGGGCACATATTCCAGCCCCACCAATGGCAATCGGTTATTATCATTTACCTAAAGAAGCAAAATGGGTAGATGCTTTGAAGTGTATGGTAAGTAAGAATTCATGATTTGATTGTGACTGGTTCTGATAAACTTCAACCAAATTAGATGGCTGATGAGGCTAACCATCGTGATGTCAATCACACCTTTGCTGATATGGATTCAGATGATCCAAATCCATTTATTGAAAAGCATAAAGAGAATGCTGCTATCGCTTGGCGTTTAAATATGACTGGTCAAGATGCTTGGACAATGGAACAAAAAGAAAAGATTGCGAATACAAAAATTGTTAAATAAGAATATTTCATAGGTTTGTAGACTTTGATTGATCTTGAATATGTTCGTTTTCATGCTTGATTAGGTATAGTTCTCTTATTATTGTTTGTAAATATCTCAAAGGTATATCTATAGATTTT
>JACCEA011095723.1_pt1 | contig 11023 bp, 17 predicted proteins | sample 7449851 | NCBI WGS metagenome assembly JACCEA01 (sample SAMN15323453, study PRJNA562643) | freshwater metagenome | isolation source: river surface water | place: USA:Blue River Watershed | collected 2017-08-18 | reverse complement strand
ATGGTGACTTTGGTTTCTGAAATTGATGGATTATTTGCAGAACTTAAAAGGTTGCAGGGTCTTGTTGACAAACAAACCGAAATGCTTGCAAAATCTATTTGAGATAGCCATTAACCCACATTTGCAAATTTGTGGGTTTTTTTTCGCTTATTTTTTCATTAGCAAGGAATCAATGCGGCCATGCGCCTCGGACGCACTTTTTTCCGTTAATGTCATTCTTGCTTTTAAATCTGCAAGATCAGAACGAATTGCAACATAAGCAGCAATTCCGCCAACCAAAGCTGAAGCCAATGGGCCAATGAATTGTTCAAGTCCGTTCATGTCAACATCGCAGTCACGTTTGTAATGTAATCTCTTGTTTCAATTGGTAGTTTACCGCGACCAGTTTCAGCCACGTTTCTAATAAACTTTTTTGCAGTGCCTTCGCCAGCGTTATATGCGATCAGCATTAAAGCAACTTCACCAGAAAATAAACGAGAAGCACGTGCAAGCAAAATTGCAGCCGCCGTGCTTGATTGATATGGATTTCGCGGATCAACACTTAATGCCGTATCCATTTTTACTTGCTTTAATGCAATTGGTGTTAACTGAAAAATACCCCTTGCACCTGATCCTCTATTGTATGCATCTAAATTAAATTGGCCGCGCGTTTCCCATGTTGCAACGGCATTAAGAATGCCAGCAGGCAAGCCCCATCCATTTTCCAATGAAGGCCATACCGTTGTTCTCAAATGGTTTAGCGTGCCGTTATCTATACGCATGGTTTAAGTGTTTTTAATTTCTTCTTCAATTACTGGCGCAGAAAATGTGCCATCTTGATTTTTAGTCCATCCTGCAAACACTTCTTCAGGACATTGTTCAAACATATTTACCACTTCACTAGTAAATGATTCTTCAATGGTATGTCCTTGCATTGGTACAAAAATTTCTTCTACATAACCGTTAACAATTCTTGCATATTTCATTTTTTTAATACTCCACAACTAAAAAACCTAATCCATGATATCCACCAAATCCAGCACCACCACCCGGAAAACCACCGTTTGAACCATAACCAGCAGCACCTTGACCTGCACCACCTCCACCATTAAAACCATTAGTGGTGAAATTACCACCCCCACCACCACAACCAGTTCCTAAAAAATCAATTGAAAAAGTTTGGGTAATATTATGTTGCACTCCCGGAGATACACCTCCCGTTGACGTTTGTATTGTTCCCATTCCACTAACTGCGGTTAATCCATGACCACCAGAAAAACAAAATTGAAAAGAACTTGAATTGCTTCCACCAGCACCTCCCCCACTTGTTCCCGATTGCGCCTCATTATTTGCATAACGGGCACCTCCACCACCATTTCCACCATTACCAAATAAATTACCAACACCACCACCACCACCATATTGTGGTGGAGATTGACCCGCACCAGTTCCACCAGTTGAATTTATATCTCCACTAGATCCACTTCCACCTAATCCTGAACCCGTTCCTGAACTTCCTCCCGTTGCTGAAACATACGATCCACATGCTGTTGATGCACCTGCACTTGTTCCAACAGTTATCGCAACAGTTGAACCAATTGTTAATCCTGAAATTGTTTTAATTGCAAAACCACCACCACCTCCACCATTTGATCCACCAGCCCCCCAAAGACGAACGCGCAAATTTGTCGCAGGAACTGTAAAAGTATTTGATGCATTAAAAAATAAAACTTTACCAATTCCAAAAATTCCCGTAATTGGATTTTGCAACGTGTTTCCGTTAAATAGTGTTTGTAAGTTACTCATTAAAAAATTCTCCACTCAGTGCCGTTATAAATTAACCCAAAACCAACTGATGATTGTGCCGCTATTAGTGTTCCACTTGCACCCATGATTGTTTTTGATCCCGGATCAACAATTAAATTTTTTGTTGAAAATGTCCCCTTTGCATCTTGAATTGTCACCGTGTTATTTATAGTTGGCGATGTAGGCAATGTCAAAGTAAAACTTGCCGTTGATGTATCGCATAAATAACTTGATCCAGCAGTTGCAACAGTGTTACTTGAAATTGATGTATAGCCACCAGCATTTCCACTAATCCAGCTTAAACCATCCGAAGTTAATACTTGCCCCGAAACACCGGGGGCAGGTAATTGATTACCTGATAATACAAAACTCATTTTTTCACCTGCTTGTTAAATGCTTCGTTCATTGCATCCGTCTTTAATTGTGATCCATGCGATGAACCAAAATAATAGCTAACGACTTGATCCGCTTTGGCTGATAAGTAGCCAATCAATGTGCCAATTGTGGCGGCAATTGAAGGATCACTCAAGCCTTTGGCCTGCCCAGTTAAAACAAACCAGACACTTGCCAAAAATCCACCAATCACCATCCCTGCAAGCACTCGCAGCGTTGTTGAATCTCCCGTCTTAGCTTCGCGCTCTCTTGCGCTTGCTCTATCCTCAACACCGATTTTCTCAATGTCAATGTCTAATTCTTTGAGCCTGATTGCAAATGCATTGTCAGCTTCTTTGATTTTTAGCAGTGCATCCGGCCCAGAAATGTTTATTGCGCTTGCTAGATCATCCTCAGAGCCGTTTTCGTGACCCAGTACAGCGTTTGATAGTGTCTTGATGGCAAAACCCGCCATAGGCCCGCCCAATGCAGTTGCAATTGTTGGCGCAACAGTTCCAATGATCTTTTTCCAGTCGTTCATGCTTGCACAACACCTGGCACAGTACCTTGTGCCGTTACAGTGATAATTTTATTGATTGCCAATGCAGGTGTTTTTGTTGATGTATGAATCCATGGCCCCTTTGAATTTGGGAATTCATTAGCCAATTGACCAATACCCAAATTGTCCATATTTTCTGCAAGAACCCTTGCAATCTGAATAGGTGTTCCAAATTCTGGTGCAGTCCAGTCCACAGCTGCGGCTTTCATGTGATCTGAATTAGGATCACCGCCAATCGCTGCATTTAATTCAGGTGTACGGTATCCGCTGGAAATGTAAATTTTGATTTCTTTACCTGCCAAGTCTGATAAAAAGCCGCGAATGTTTTCCATCATTGACAAAGTGGCAAATGCTTCACTCTGCAATTCAGGCGGCAAACTGTTATCAATTCCTTTTTCAACTGCTTTTCGGCTTTTAATGAATTCTGAAAGTGTAAAGTTTGGTGTCATGTTGTAGTCCTGCATTGGATCCATCACCGTGAACGCGCCTTCATCCAGCATATTGGGCAAAATCTCAGCACCAGTGTTTTGACTGGCGCCATATTCTGAAGGCATGAACGATGCTTGAGCGTCTTTTACCTTGAAAATGAAAAAGGCCGCAACTGCGGCCCAAACCAAAGAATTGGTTTTCATTGTCACATCCTTTTTTAACCCGGAAAGGTTGAATAAGCGTATGCCAATTGGCCACCAGCTGCACTTGAAATTGCATATAAGTCATCTTGTTGGACAACCGTATCAAACACAATCAAAGTACCCGCAGGAATTGCCAGCCAAGATCCCACCGTAGCTTGTGAATTGAATTCAATGTAAATAATTTGACCAGCCGTTGAAGCATTGCGAAAACCCAAAAAGTTTCGTTTGCCAATTGGTTGATCTAAGAATTTGATTGAACTTGTTCCAACCGTGATTGATGCCGTTACCAATGAGGCATAACGGTAACTGTCACGAATTGGAAGTGATTCACCTGATTGCGTAATTCCAGCAGATTGTGTTGTCGTGCCGGGGTCTGTACGCTTTGGCAGGTTATGCGGCGCAGGCGTTAAAAATTGGGGAGACTGCCAAGGTTCAAGAACCGACAAAGTCGGCCCAAACTCAGCAGCTTGCCCATAGGACGGATCCCACAAGGCTGATGACTGGTCAAACTGATCCATGTCAACCCCGTTTTTAATTTGTGTATGCGCGAACTAAGACGCCTTCAAACACCACGTCAATATTGAGCGTGTTTGTTGCCTCAAAGCTTGTCAATTGAACTGTCAATGTTGAACGACCCGAGACAATTCGTGGATAGTCCAATTTATTGATAATGTTGCCGTTGGTTGAATAATTTTCCAAATCCACAGCGGAGTTTGTAAATTGTTCGTTTGATCCTGAATCAGTGATCAAAATTCGAGCCAAAGGCGCAGTTTTGTTTGAAACTGTTTGAGCAGCAGCGGCCACGTTTGCACGATGATGCAAACCCGTAATGATGAAGTCAGCATTCGCGGCAATGTTCACCGTTTGAGTTGCTGAAGCACCCGCAGCCAATGCCGAGAATGTCAAGTTGTACGCATATGGCGTAAGCAACAATGGGCGACCTTGATAAAACTTTGAAGCAAAAGTTTCAATCTCGGCGTAACTATATTGTTCTGATTGCATTTTGAATGCCTCAAAAATTGTTGAAATTGGTCTGCCGTTTTTGACAAGAACGGCAGCAAACTTGCATCACACCCGGAGCAGGTGTTCAAAGTCTCATTATTGAGATGCGCGCATGAAGTAACCATCCAGAATCACGCCCACACGAGCATTGAAACCAGAAGGCGTAGCAACAGCAGCGGGCCACTTCAACACAACCTCAAAATTGACTGCGGGTTGCAGAGCAATTTCAGGGCTGATGTAGTAGGGACGACCAGCAGCGCGGCCATTCACTGCACCATTTTCAGCAGTACCGGAACCGCTGAAAGCAGCATCGATATTGAAATTGGCTTTAGGAGGGAATGCCAGCAAAGGTGTTTCACGCAAATAGTTTTTGCTCAAAACGTTCAATTCCAACATACCAGACTGATAGAACGAATTGACGTCAGCCAATTGCGCTGCAACAGCGGCGGCAGGTGTTGCATTGAATGTAATGGGGTTGGCCACGGTGTATGTGTCAGTAGTTGACACAGAACCGGGGAAGAACACCACTTCAATGGATTCAATCATGAATGCCTTGCCAGAAGGCAAAGTATTTGGCAATTCAAGGTTTGTATCCCACAGTGTTTTAGAAGTGCCAGCAGTAGCACCCAAAGCACTGGTTTTACCTTGACCAACTGGTGAACTGAAGAAAGTCAGTTGTGAAACACCAGCAGTAGCATAGAGTTGGTAATCATAAAAGCGTTGGCGAACGATTTCAGATTGACCGGGGTTTGTTACACGGCGAGCATTAAAGTCGGCGGCGGTTGGCAAGCGATCCATTGGGATACCTCTTAAAAAATCTGTTTAAAAAATTTGCTTTTGCAATTAAAGGCAGGGGCTATTATGGCCCCTGTTCTTCAATCAGTAAACTGCAATACCTTCGCGGCTGCGAGCGCCGGAAAGCAAAGGAGTTGAACCGGGTTTATTGTACGCAGACAACAAAGGCGTTCCACCCGTATAGGCGTTTACACCTTTACGAATTGGGCCAACTCGGTTTGTACCGGATGCCACAACAGCGGGTGAAGCATAGCCCAATGGCAATGTTGCGCTAATGCTTGGGCCGATTGTCTTAGTCAAAATTGCATGAGCCTGCACAGTCAATGAAGCTTGTGCCGCTTTTTTGCTGAAACCGCGTGTTGCTTTGTTCAATGCTTGACCAATGAACACTGTAATGACTGCCTTAACAGCATCACCAGCACCCACGGTTGTTGCATTTGTCTGCATTGTTGCAGGCAGGAACTTGTTAACCTGACCGAACACCACATCCATTGCCAAAGCACCAGCACCACCCATGAGAGCTTCACGGATTGCTGTCATGTAACCACCACCCATAGCAATAGGATTGCGGCGGCGAATCACACGGCGGCGCATTGCTGCAATAGGATTGCGGCGGCGTTTGATGTGACTTGTTGCATGAACTTTACGCTTTGCATGAACACGGCGTTTAGCGGTTGTACCAGCGCGGCGCTTTGCAGTGCGTTTGCGTGGATTGATGAGAAGCATTTCTGCCATTTTATTCACCTTTGAAAAAATGCTGATTTCTCAGCGGGTTATTTATCTGATCTGTCAACAATTCCACGTTCAGTAAATGTGTAATTGCCACCGATTAGAAACAAACTTTTGCCATTTGGAGAAACTACAAATAGCGGTTTATCTTTTGCATGGAATTTGTGAATATATTTTTCTTTCACGCCATCCCGCATCGTTGTATAGAGAATACCATCAACTTCACCAATTGCAACCCCTACCGACGGTAAGTCTGGAATTTGGACTTTTCCGATTTCTTCAGGATCATGACCCGAAAAACGTTCGTAAAGGTCTGCGGCTTGCTCTATTTGATCCCGTGTTCTACGCGATGCACCTGCACGGCTTGACGCTGGAACTGGGTTTTTCTTGACTGTTTTCTTCTTTTGCATTCTTATGCCTTTTGACACATGAGAAGTTTTAAGCAATTCCTGAATATCACAATCCCAATTGGCAAGAGCTTTATTGATTTTGCTTGATGGATCATTTGCAACTTTTTCGCTTGTCAGTTTTTCACGCATTCCACCCATACGCCCACAAAACGAATCCCTTCGTTTTGCAGCTTTAGGACTGCGCCGAGCTTGTTTAATACTGACAGGCTTTTTTATTGTCATTACATTGCGCGTTTATCGTGAACACGAATTGACCAATTTTTATGTTGTTTTGCCAAATAGTGCGAATAATTTTCAGCTTCTGCAAATGTGTAGAAGTTTCCAATTGGCATCCATGTTGTATGCAAACCTTCTTGCATGATTGAAACTTGATAAAACTTTTGTGGCTTTTTTGCTCTTGGGTTTTTCATCAAAACTACAGCCGAAACTTTTCCACGAGCTTTTGAAGTTGGATTGCTTTTAATCGGTTTTAGACTATCCAAATACCGTTGTGCCCCTGCTTGTGTTTTATAGTATTTAACACCCCAGAAATCAATTTCTTCACCGATTCCAGTTTTTACTTTTTCAAATATTTGTGCAATAAAACGTCCATCAGCATCTTTTCGAATTGTGGCGTATTTGTTCCCAAATAAATGTTGCTCTCCTTTAATTGGATTGCGTTTTACTTTTCCCGCACGTTGTTCAGACAATGCCACTGCAACCGCTTGTTTTTGCGGATAACCCTCATGTGTCAATTGACTGATTTTTTGGCTAACTGTTTTTTTGCGTGTATTAGTTTTTCGTTTGTTTGAAATATTTTTCTTAAACGCACCTGAACGCACCATTTCAGCAAATTTTTTACGCGCAGCAAGTTGCGCAGGTGTTGCTTTTTTTGTTGCCATTTTTAACCTCTTGATTTATTGAATGCTTGAAACGCAAAGTATGCAGCAGCCGCTATTGCAGCCCATTTAACTGCATTTGCAATGCTTGACAATGGCGAACCTTCAGCAGCCCTAACAGTTGCGTCAGTCCTTAAAATTGCTTCTGCCAATGCTGAACGTTTTTCAGCAGGAACGGACTGCAACAAACTCTCTTGTTTCATTCGTTCGTTTACGCCTTTGATCCATTCACGACCCCAGACAATCAAAGCAGCCGCAACAGCTAAAGCACCAGCAACAGCAGCACCCGCCGCCAATGGTACAAACCCTAATCCAGCCAATCCAGCAGGAATTGCCAAGGTTGGAAAGTTTCCACCAATTGCATTTACACCTTGAATCGCAAAATTCAAAGCTTCAGCAGCAATTTTGAATTCGCCTTTTTTGTTTTCAAATTGCGCAATGTAATCCTGCATGGCTTGCGTCAATTCAGGCGAAATATCCAAGTCGATTGTGTCCCTCGCAATTGCCGCAGTTGCGTCCATGTTATCCAAAATATCTTGAAACTCTTTTACCTTGTTGCGGTAATAGTCAAGTTGTAATGGCGTTACATTTCCGCTTGTGTCTGTTTCTGGTGTTTCAATTGTTTGAAACCCCGTCACATTTCCTAATTCATCATAAATTGGAACCGTTGCAGACATTTTTTATCCAAACATCATGTCAGTTAAGTTAAGTACATTCAACGCATCTTGAACGCTACCAACACCACCAATTTGTGGTGAGTTTCCATAACGATCCATATTTGAAACTGGGTCAAACATATCACTTGGAATCAATGAATCCACAATAGGATTTAAATCATATTGTGCAGGGTTCATCGGTTGCATGATTCCCAATGTTTGGTTTGGTGTAGGTGCAAAGATATTTTCATCTTGATAAATGAAGTCTTCGATTTCATGAATATTGCGTTGCATTGTTTATGCCCCTAAAAAATAAGCAGCAGCCGCAGCCAAAATCAAAGGCAATGCGCTACTTACTCCAGTTTGTGAAGTTGTAACTTGTGTTTGAAGTGTTGAACCCGTTGCAGCCGCTTTAGCTTTTGCAGCAGCTTCAGCAGCCGCCGCAGTTGCTTTAGCTTTTGCAACAGCAGCAGCAGTAGCAGCCGCCGCCGCTTGTGCCGCTTGTGCCGCTTTAACTTTTGCAGCAGCAGCAGTTGCAGCAGCAGCCGCCGCCGCCGCAGTTTGTTGCGTTTGAACTGTTGTTTTAACTACTTGCGAAACCGAATCGTCAAAGCTTGGTGGTTGATATGCAATGGCCAAATAATTTGTTACGTCCACAGGTGAATAACCCATGATTTCCGCAATTTCATCAACAGAAATTTTTTTATCTCTCATGTATCCAGCAACTACATACGCGCGGTGTTGGTCATCTACACGTGGATCAGTTAAATAATAATCAAGCACACGTTTTACCTCTGAAAAACTAACACCACTTGATGTATTTTTTTCTGGTTCAACAGTTACAGTTGAAACAATCGGTGCGTAATATGGTTCATTTACTGGTTGTGTTACTGATTCAACCGTTGTTGTTGTTTGCGCTTGTTGTGTTGCCAAACTCAAATAGTCTGTAACTTCAGCAACTGAATAACCCGTTGACCGTGAAATGTCTTGAACACTCACCCCGTATTGTTCCGCAGCATCTGCAATTTGCGCGGCTTTTTGTTCATCCGTCAAACCAACTGTATTCAATACGTTTGAAATGTAATTTGCAATGTCTGCATCTGAAACAGCGGCAGACAGTCCACCCAATGTCACAGGGTGCAATGCATCTGGTGAACCATGAATCAGCATAATTTTACTTTCGAGTGAATGAGTTAATCAGCATAACAGCCAACAATGCCAAACCGCCATACATGACCAATTGTTGTGTTTGTGGGCTTAAACCTACATTGACACCCATGCCCGTATAACGTGTTACGTCAATTGGTTGCAAACCCATTTTTGCACGATCAACGTTAATTTGATTCAATTGCGCAGTTTGTACGGTATTCAAAACACCTTTACCAATTGCAATCCAATCATCCATTGACGTACCTTTTTGAACGGCAGCGGATTGATCTTGTGTCGCTTGAATTGTTTTTCCAGATTCTTCGTCCATCCAAACATCCGAACCGTCACCAGCAGAAACTAAAACTAGGGCCATGATTATTTCCTTCGAGCAAGTAAAAGAGCGACCAGCAACACACCGCCACCGATCATTAAAGTTTGTGTATTGATACCAGCAAACAAACCACCACCATAAACACCAGCAGCGTTATAACTTGTTGCCACCGTTTGAACTTGTCCATTTGGATAACGGATTGTTTGCGTACCGTTTCCATTGTTTGTCACAATTGAACCGTCTGCACGTTGCACAGGTACGCCAACAGCTTGAACCATTGGAGTGCCATACGCAGACATTGAATAAGTAGGCCTAAACGTACCTGATGCAATTGCCTTCACACTTGCACCAATTGAAACAGCCGTTTTCAAAAGCTTGTCGTATGTTGTTGCCTGATCCGTAATGCTTGGAACTTTTGTCTGATTCGCAGCAGGTGGAATAGCCGCAGGTCGTGACGCTGGAGCCGCTTCACTGTTTACCGTTGAACCTTCTTCGGTGTACCACGATTTAAAACACATATTTGCAATTTCATCCGGTGACATATTTACAGCGTCACTTGCATTGATCACAATTTTGTTTTCAGCATTGCGAACGTTTCCTTCACTGTCAGGATAAAACGATTGCGCATATTGATCCTCAGGCATTGCCACAAAGTCACCAGTTTGTGTGTAAACCGTACCGCCTGAATCTGTTGAAATTGCTGAAATGTCAATGCCGTTTTCAGCCAATGCCATTTCATTTGCACTCAATGAATCTGCTAATGCAATTGGATCAATGTCAATATTCAAATCTGCCAATGTCAAATCAAACGCACCCGGATCATATCCAATTGATGTGTCATCACCAGAATAAGTGTAGTCGGCATAATCCGAACTTGTGTCAATGATTGTTTCGTCCATTTTTAATCCCGATGCCAATGCCGAGGCAATACTTGTTGCACTTACATTTTTTCCCTGAAGTGCCGCAGTTGTCGCCACACTTGCAGCTTTTCCAATGGTTGCAGAATCAACCGATGCCCCTATTTGACCACCAATTTGACCACCTGCCAAATTTGCAGCAGCTTGAGACACTGCGCGGGTAACGTCCCCACCCGTCAAAGCCGTATTGATTGCAACGTTTCCAACTACTTCAGTTGCCGCAGCCGAGGCATTTAAACCCACTGCATTTAATATGCTTTCCCCTAACCATGCAGCACCCCCACCAAATGTAAAGGCCATTACAGCAATGCCAATAAATGGCGCTAATTCGCTGAATGTGTTTGTGCTAACCCATTGTGTCCAAAAAATTGGTATTCCAGTTTTTGAGAATTTAACGTGGTAGTAAACCCCGCCCTTACCCTCAAACGCTGATTCCCAAGTTTCCCCCGAAAGTGGAAATTTTTCACCGTTTGTTTTGTTGTAATAGTAATCAATGCCAAGGTCAAGTACTACCGGATTTTTGGTAACTGCGCTCTGACTTCCATCATCATTTTTTACAACTTTAACGTTTGCTGCATCAATTGGGAAACTATCTACAGTGTCACTTATTGCACCTGGCAATGTCACAAAATAATTGATTGATCCATTGCTTTGTTCTTCTTGTTGAACGACTGTTCCAATTGGCAATGTGTAATCATTATGGTGCGCAGCAAAATCCATGATGTCACCAATTCCACGAATGGCCAATTTTTGCGCCATGTCATTGGTGTACCAATCATTTGACATTCCACCAACAAACGTTAAATTT
>JACCEA010762992.1_pt1 | contig 11023 bp, 10 predicted proteins | sample 7449851 | NCBI WGS metagenome assembly JACCEA01 (sample SAMN15323453, study PRJNA562643) | freshwater metagenome | isolation source: river surface water | place: USA:Blue River Watershed | collected 2017-08-18 | reverse complement strand
GTGGTGTTTGGCAAGCTTGGGTTATTAGATCCAGAAAACCCAGCTGCCAACTTACATCCGTCTTATGGGACAGCACTGTTATGGCTCGACAGCACTCGAGGCGATGACGCGCTTGCCGAACTGCAGTGGGTACAAAGCTGTTATAGCCCAGAACCATTCCCGCAACGGCATGATTGGCTGCAGCTGTTAGAACAAGCGGCCAAACGGGTCACGCCAGATGTGGTGGTTTCTTATTGCAATGGGGTAAAAGCCAACGACGAAAACGAAACTAGTGTGATCCAGGCGTTATTCCCAGAGGCTCAGATCTGCAACTACAAATCACTTTTTGGCTACACCAGCAAAGCGAACAATTTGCTGGATATCGTGGCGATGCTAGCAGATCCAAGCATCAAGCCTGGTAGCACAGTCTTAGTTAACGGTGCCGGTTTTGGCGTCGGCATCGGTTATGTCGTGGTGAAAAAGCTTCGCCACAGCCCAGTTCACAGCACCACAGGAGATGCAGCATGAGCACGCTTGATCCAATTTGTATTAGTGCTTATGGCGCTATCACTCCACTTGGCAATAGCCTCGATGAAATCAGCCATGCATTACAGCATGGTATTTCTGGGGTTCGCGCTATTGAGAAATTTAACACCAGCACCTTTCAAACCAAATGGGCTGGGGTGCCTGAACTTGGCAATCAGTTAATTCGTTGGCCGCGTACCGGTCGGCCAGGCGGCAAGCCAGGCGAATTGTTGTATGCCGAAATGGCCGCAGAACAACTCGTTGGCCAATTTAACCCAAGTCAACACTACCCGGCTTCGCGCATCGGTTGTGTGATTGGTGTGGACGAGCCGTCCATAGATCCACAGCGTTGTGTCGAACTTGCGCATTTGCTCGGCCCTGAAGGCTGCAACAACCGCGAACAATTAGTGCAAAAAGCGACCGACTATTTCCGCGTCTCCGAGATGATGGATTTGGATGTCACGTCGGTACTGCGCACCATTCATAAGTTTGTTCCCTTTAGCGGTTATGCCCGTTGTCATGTGGGATTGTGCTCAGCGTCTTTGCAAGCACTTGGGATGGCACGACAAGCGATTTTAGACGGCAAAGTTGATGCCGTTGTGGTTGGCGGAGTTTCCGCAAAAGTGACGCCATTTAACCTTGCCCAACTCGAAGCTATTGGTGCTTTATGTACTGATCCGCTGTTAGACGGTCCGGCCCGATGCCGGCCATTTGATCAACGTCGTTCTGGGTTTATTCCTGCCGAAGGCGCGGTGTTATTTGTGGTGGAGCGCGAATCCGCCATCAAGGCTCGGGGTGGCAAAGTATTGGCTCGTTTGCTTGGTTATGGCGCAAGTCTGGCCGCCGAACACATTGTAGCGCCACACAGCGGCAGCCTAGAAATGCGACTTTGTATGGAGCGCGCACTCGCGGACGCGGCAGTGCCACTGCAAGACATTAGTTGCATCAACGCGCACGGCACCTCCACCAAATTAAATGATTACCACGAAAGTCAGGCGTTTGAGCAAATTTTTGGTAAAGGCCAAGTACCACCCGTCACGGCCACCAAATCCATGCATGGCCATTTGATTGCCGCAGCAGGTGCGATGGAAGTGCTCGGCACTATTGCCGCCTTTCGCGATAACTTCATTCCAGGCGTCATTAATTTGGAGCAACAAGACGACGCAATTGAAGTGCCAGTGGTGCAAAAAACGCGAGCAGCTCAACTGAATTACGTGTTGAAAAACTCCTTTGGCATGGGTGGCTTAGCCGCATCCATGGTGTTGCAAAATCCAGCAGCGAATTAAGGGGCCATCATGCCGCGATTCATTGATTTTTTGCGCACCGATGCCATGTGGCAAGCGCAATACCGTGATCAGTCGCTTAATGCGCGAAAATGCCGTGCCGTGCTGGCACGGCTAATTCAGCAAACAGAGAGCCAAGCTTTTGACCAGAACAAGTTACAAATCATTTGTACTTACACGCCGTTACAAGCGCTGTTAGCCTATTTTTGGGCATCACAAACAGGCATGTTGGCGGCGGTGGTCTCTCCGCGCGGTTTGGCGAAACTGATTGAGGGGTTGGCGGCTGACGTCATCGGCCAACTTTGGGTCCCTAAAGGCCATCGGTTGCCGCTAGAGCACTTGCCCATGTCAGTTTGTCGGATTGATCTCAGTTTTGACGATGTGACCGATGCCACAATACCAACGGCGGCGGCAAACGCTGCGCGGTTGGTGTTTTGTACCTCAGGCACCACCGGCAAAGCCAAGCGTGTTGTACACAGTGAACAAGTGCTGTTAAGCAACGCCAAAGTGGTCAGCGACTATTTACATTTACAAGCAACTGATCGCAGTTATTGTGTGTTTCCACTGCAGTACATGTACGGCTTATCCACCACCTTATGCAGTTTATGGTCGGACAGCCACATCATGTACAACGAATTTGTGCAACCGGACCATATTGCGAACGATGTGGTGAATCATCAGATCACTCTGTTACCCATACTCGGCGAATGGAGCCCGGCGCTGGTACAAAATTGGCAAGCGCAGGGCTACCAACCGAAGCGGTTATTACTGATTAACGCATCCGATCGCTTGCTTTATCAACAAGCACAAGCGCTGCTGCCCTTTGCTAGTGAGTTTTGGAACAACCTTGGGCAAACCGAATCCGCACCGCGAATTTTTGCCGTGAACTTATCCCAAATCGCCGATCTGACGACGGTGAGTCATCAGGGCATCATCGCCGCCGGGCGCCCGGTGCACCCAGAGATCAGACTGCGTCTTAGTCAGCAACATGACCAGAATACCGGCGTCCTGCAGTACCAAACGCCGTTTTGTATGCTCGGCTATCTGCAAGACAACGGCAGCCTGCTGGCGCCAGCCGCTTGGATCGACAGTGGTGATTTGTTTCATCAAGGTGCCGACGGACTTTGGTTTTGGATCGGCCGAGATAGCCACACCATCAAAGTACAGGGCGAGCTTATCTCGCTGCGCACCGTGACTGATCAGTTACTGCAACACCAAGAAATCAGCGGTGTCGGTTACACCACCAACGCCAAAGGTGAATTGTGCGCCTTTGTCGAATCAGACACTGACTCAGAAGGATTTCGCATTGAACTGAGTCGATTGTTGTTTAACTCCTTACGCGGGCGCAGAGCCAGCGTGCGAATTGTCGAATCACTGCCCAGAACTGAAAGCGGCAAGATTGACTATTACCATCTAAATCAGTCGGTTGCAGCTGTCACAACACAGTCTCCGACCCATAGCTAATAGGAATAATTGATGAGTGCAGTTTCTGTTTTACCCGATGCTGATAGCTGGCAACACAACCGATTAGATTTGACCAAGTTACAAGTCGTGGTCAATCAACTGTGGGCAATGCGCCACCCAGACCAAGCGGCGCCACAACTACAGAATTATGCGGACTTTCAGGCATTAGTGCCAAGTATGCAGAGCGCGGACTATGCCCTACTCGCCCGCCAAAGCTTAACCAATCATCACGAAGTGCCGTTATGTATTGGTGGCACCAGTGGCACGACAGGCCAAAGCAAATTGGTACTCACCCGCACCAATACGCCGGGCAGTCGGCCCTCAGAGCTCGATATTCAACTGATCACTGAGCTGCGGATTGCTGGCGCGTTAAATCCTGGAGATGTGGTGGCGAACTTGTTTATGGTCGGACTGTTTTCCATTTTGCACCATGGCTTTAACCGGATTTTAGAAGCCTGTTATTGCTCGGTTATCCCGTTAGCCAGCTTAGATCCAGCCAAGCAACAGGCCCAACTGGCATTTATGCAGCAATGTGGTGTCAATGTATTAGTCGGAACCCCAGGCACCTTGATCCAAGTGGCTCACGCGGTGCGAGACAGTGGGATTAGCTTACCGATCAGCCGTATTTTGTTTACTGGCGAGCGGATGGGTGCGGCGAAAGCGGCGGTGTTACGTCAGATTTTCCCAGGCGTGCGCATTATCGGCTGCTACGGGTTATCGGAATGTGGTTTTGTCGCGCTGGAACAACCAGATGGTCGCTATTTGGTGCGAGATAACGCCTTTTTCGTCGAACGTGCGCCAAATGGCCGCTTACTCATCACTTCGCTAGACCCAAGTTTGCCAACGCCAGTTGTCCGTTATGACAGTGGTGATCAGCTGGAACTTTGTCATGTGGGTGCAATGACTTTCTTGCATGGCATCGACCGTGCTGACAACGCCTTTAACTTTATTGGCAATTTGATTGAGCTCAAAACAGTCCGCCAGCTAGTTGCCGCTGGCTTGCAACAAACCGACGCTTTAGTGGAAGTGCAACTGAGTACTGATGTGGCCGGCAGAGATGAACTTTTGGTCCGGGTGCTGACCGATAACTTTAGCCACTATGCCCGAGAAACTCAGTCAGTAAACGATGCGGTGCTGCAGCAGTTACTTGGCCACGCCGAAATCAAAGAAGCCTTAGACAAACAAGCTGGCACAGTGCGCGTTGAATTGCTTCCTGCAGCGGCTGCGACCCTGTCTGGCCGCAATAAACATCAATCAATCATAGACTTACGTTAAAAGGCTTTGTTATGTCTTCAAATTTCTTAGCAATATGTGGCCCGTTGCAGTTGCAGTCAGCCCAGCAAGCCTGCGGGCGGCTTGATTTAGCCGCTTATCAAGGTGAACTCAACATCGACGCAGCCAGTTTGTTGCTCGAAGGGATCCATCAGGCCGCCGTGCGCTTAGGTCGCACTGTGATCCAAGGCGGTACCGCGGCCAATGCCCGTGTACTGCCAGTGGCAGTGCAATCTTTCACGCAATTGCAGCCGTTAACCGGCCAACAATTTGATGTGGCTTGCCAGGCGGAGGCCTTTGGTCACGCGGCCCGCGTCAAGGTTGCGGTCAGTAATGCCGGAGCGGCAGTAGCCGCAGCTGAACTCACAGTCGCCTTAATTTAATCCTATGTTTTGCCCACGCAAATTGGAGAACCCGATATGACTATCCATCCTGAACCGGCGTTGTTGTTTAGTACGCCATTTTGTCGACCTGCAGCAGAAGCTGCGGCAGGCAGTTTATTTAGTGGCGGCCGCTGGGCTGAGCAGACTGAAGCAAGTGCGCCAAACCAAGAACTAGCGAACAGTAGTTTTAGTTTTACCTTTGACCTTAATGCTGAATGTCCGTTGCTTGCTGAACATTTTCCTGGCTTTGCCGTCGCGCCGGCCTCGTTAATCTTGGGTTTAGTGCGTCATTTATTGGCAGAAAAAGGCTTATTAGTCGGCGCATGGCAGCTACGTAATTTGCGCCTGCAAAAACCGATGTTACCTGGCGCGGATTACTGCTGCCAGTTCCAAGCGCACAGCCAAGGTTGGCAATTTAGTATCAGTCAGGAGCAAGTCGGTTTGTTGTGCAAAGGCATTATTGCTGCCAGTCAAGCTGGAGCAAGCCATCATGCTGCGTAAATTGTTGCTCGGCATCGGGCCTTGGTTTGTCTTTAGTATGGTGCTGCGTTTTGGCAGTTTAGAACTGATCAATCTGGCTTGGATCAGCTTTTTCCTACTGCAAACTTGGTTTGGTTGGACTTATCTCAAGGCCGGAAATCCGCTGTCATGGATGTCGACCATTGTGTTTAGTGCTCTGTTTCTAAACAGTTATTTCCAATATTCCTATTACGGAATTGTCTACGCCGCACCGATTTGTTACGGCTTGTTCGCGATTACAGCGTTACTGACCGTGTTGGTAGGGAAACCCTTTACCTTAACCCATGCTCGACTGCATACCCCGTCAGAGTATTGGCAACATCCAATCTTTATGACGATTAACCGCCATATCGCGTTGTTCTGGTGTGCCGGCTTTGCCTTTAACGGCTTGGTGATGCTGGCCGAACATCAATTCCCCTGGCTCAGTCTGGCTTGCACATACTGCTCGTTGGCCTGCGTCATTGTGCTCAGTGATAAATATCCGAACTACTACCGCAGTCAAGCCATGGCGAAAATGGCCACTGCTCAATCTTAAGGAAGCGCTATGAAAACCCTATTGATTTTGGTGCGTGGTGATGCCCGGACCTTCTACGATTTACAACAAAAATCCATTTTAAGCCAACTGCCTTGTCGTTGTGTGTTGTTGGTTGACCGAGGCAATCGCGCGCAGTTTGAGTCGCTGCCTGGAGCTGAGGTTTTGGAAACCGTGCGCTGGAAAGACGATGAGCAACTAAAACAGCAAGTGTTACAACTTCATCAGCAATATCAATTCGCTGGAGTTACGACATTGGATGAATCCAACGTCGAGCTCGCCGCCGAATTACGCCAGTTACTGGGGCTTGCTGGCATGCAACCCGAGCAAGCGAGCTGGTTTCGCAATAAAGTGCGGATGAAGCAGCAGCTGATGGCTGCAGGGATCCGCGTCCCACAATTCGTCTCTTGCAGCGAAACTCAAACTGTACGTCGTTTACTGCAACATTATGGTCGCTTAGTCTTGAAGCCAGTCGATGGCCTTGGCAGTAAGCAAGTGGTTTTTATCACTCGCGAAGACGAGCTGGCGCTTTGGGAACAACAACATATGTCTGAACTCGAAGAGTTTGAGGCCGAAGAGTTCATTGAAGGCGACTTATATCACGTCAATGCTCTGGTTATTGATGGCGTGGCCAAACTGACTGCCGCCGCGGCATATCTGCCAGGCATGAGCAATATCGAGTTCAGTTCTGGAGCGCCATTTGTCAGCGTTATTGTTGAAAATGAAGAGCTTAACCAACGACTCATTGCCCATTCCAATGAAGTCAACCAAGCACTACAACTGCAACAAGGGGTGACTCACCTTGAGTGTTTTGTCACACCACAAGGCGAAATCGTGTTTGTTGAAGTCGGGCTTCGTCCAGGTGGTGGCGGCATCGTTTGGATGATTGAATCCCAGTTTGGCATTAACTACAACTTTGCCGCCTTGGCGTTAGCAGCAGAACAGCCGGAATTAATCCCGACACCGAACGATAAACCGCAGCATTTAGCTGGACTTATCGGTATTCGCAGCCATTTATCTGGGTTTGTGGTCAGTTCTGCAGCGCCACAAGATTTTGCCAAGAGCAATATCCAATTGCGCCAAATCGATGTCAGTGCCGGCAAATTCAGCGCTGCTGCGGCTCATTGCACCGACTTCCAAGGGTTATTCATTTTCGACTCAGTCAATGGCGATGACTTCGACCAAAACTGGCGCGAGATTTACCACACTTTTAACCAAAAACTGCAACTAAACTGCATTTAAGGAATGCCAATTATGAACACTATTAAATTAGAAAACTGCGAACACAGCTTAGCTTTGTTAAATGTTGACATGTCAGCAAGCCAATTCGACGAAGTAGAAGCGAAAAACTCACAATTAAATCAGGTCAATTTTGCCGGTTCGGCATTAACCAAAGTGAACTTAGATGATTCTTCGCTGGAACAAGTGTCGTGCCAAAACTCGCAATTAAAACGGGTTAATTTGGCAGGTTCGTCGTTGTCCGAAGCGAACTTACACAATTTTGCCATTCGCAGTTGCAACTATGAGGGCATGAGCATCGAGGGTATTCCGGTGTTTGCTTTGCTGGCTGCTTATCAGCAACAAGCTGCACGCTAAGGACATCACAATGAAAGTGCTGGTGGTCGGTTGTGGCGCTGTTGGTGGGTACTTCGGCGGGCGGTTGGCGGCAAACGGCGTCGATGTGACGTTTTTAGTCCGCACCGCTCGACAGCAACAACTTAAACAACATGGGTTACAGATCCAAAGCCCCCGTGGCGATGTGCACATCCCCGTGGCCAGTTGCACTATTGATCAGCCGCTGCCTGCGGCTGATGTAGTACTGCTGTGCTGCAAAGCTTATGACTTGACCGCTTGTTTGCAGGTGTTGGCACAATCACTCCCGCAGAATTGTCTGGTGCTGCCGTTACTTAACGGCCTTGCCCATTATGTGCAATTGCAAACAGCCCTACCACAAGCGCAATTGTTGGCTGGGTACTGCAATATCAGCGCGGTGCTTGGTGAGCGTGGTGAAATCTGTCACCTCAATCAAATCCATGAACTGACGCTTGGCCGCTACCACCACTCCGCCGAGTGCGCTGCAGATTTGCCGCAGATGCAATATCAGCAGCTTCTCACCACCTTGAAACAAGGTGGTTTTGTGGTGCGCGATAGCAGCAACATTGTGCAAGAACTTTGGGAAAAGTTTGTTTTTATCAATACCTTGGCCGGTGCAACTTGTTTGTTGCAGGGTGATATCGGCCAAATCAACCAAACCGCGCAAGGTCAGCAAGTGGTGCAACGTTTGCTCGCAGAATGCCAAAGTGTTGCGGCTGCTTGCGGCTTTGCCGTCAGTCGACGCGCGGACAAACTGGCTAAAGATGCCTTTTTAAATCCGCTCTCGCGTTTTAGTGCCTCAATGTACAAAGACATGCAAGCGAAACGGCAGATTGAAGCCGATGCGTTATTTGGCGAAATGCTGCGCCAAGCGAATGCGCAAAATCTCGATGTGCCTTTACTCACTGCGGCTTACAGTCGCGCTGCGGTGTATTTACAGCAAGCGAATCAGGCTTGCTAAACCATTTGATATTACTAGGAGTTTACTATGCACAATCAAGAAATGGCGGCAGTTAAATACGTCCAAGGGGTGAAATCTTTTTATTCCCATTTGATTCAGTATGGCGTGATTGTCGGTTTGTTACTGACCGCCAATATCCTGCTCTCTCCAAGTTACCTGTGGGCGTTGTGGCCTGCCGCGGGTTGGGGAATTGGTATTGTCATGCACGGCATTAATACCTTTGATGGCTTTAACCTATTCGGCAAGGAATGGGAGCAACGTCAGGTCGAAAAACGGTTGGCCAAACAACGACGTTAATCACTATTTTTGGCGGGGGTGAGCTGAATAATTTCAGTCTCGCCACTGCCGAAAATATCCAAGGTACAGTGCTTTTCACTACACACCAGATTACGGGCACTGCCCTTGAGTTGAATTTCCCGGACCAACTCACCGGCGTTTGATTGCATGCGGTATATCTGCAGTTTGCCCGGCGCAGTGTTAATCAACAAATCGCCGGCGATAGCCCAACCACTTGCAGCATAGCTTTCAAAATCAGCCACATATAATGTTTCCGCCCCTTGTTTTAAGTTATAGCGCCAAAGTCCAGGTTGACGAAACTTGGTATACAACAAGTCACCTTGCCAAAAATGCGCGGTAAATCCTTGGATACCCAGCAAATCTAGCTGCTGTTCAGAAATATTGAACTGTTCCAAAAACCAAACTTCATTTAGTTCGTGTGAAAACAATACCTTATCTCGTTCCGGTGATAAGGAAAAACTATCAATTTGCTGAGTTTTATCGGTCAAAAATTGTAGCTGAGTACTGGTCTTATCGATGCGTACCAGCCGTCCATCCAGTAAACCCAACAAGGCGTCATCGCTGAGATCTTGTAGATTTTTTAATTCACTGCCAACCGGTAGTGGTGGTAACTGGCGTAAACCTTGCGCATCTAGTTGCCAGATCGCGCTGGTGCCTGAACGGTTCGAAATAAAATAGGTTGAGCCATTGATGCTCGGCGCCGGATCACGGTCGATATATTGGCTGTCAGTCAAAGTTTGCAAGGCGCCAGTCGCCAAATCCAATTGCCACAACCGCGCTAAAGTGCTGCGGCCTTGGGTCAGATAGAGATTTTGCTCGCGGATCAGCGGGTAATTTACCGGTTCAGCGATATTGGCTAACACTTGGTGCTGATTCACTGCTAAATCAAAGCCATAGACTTTTTGTTCTGGACTGGTGTACACCAATTGCCGATCATCGAGCCAGCTTAAGCGGTACATCAGATAAGGCCGCGAAAACAACTGCCGGGTTTCACCACTGGCTAAATGCAGCAACCAAACCGTTGACGCTTTCCAATGTTCATTGCGAATAAACGCCAAATGAGTACCATCCGGGGATAATGCAAAGGAATAATCACCGCGACCTGAGGACGATGGTGAGGTGATATTGCGCTCATACCCCGTTTGCAAATCGCGGCGAAACAAACGAAACGGCTCGGAAATCTTGTCGTTGCGCGCGAAGATAATACTGGTGCCATCTGGCGTATAAGCCAAGGTTGACCAAGCTTCCCCGATCCCACAATCTGTCAGCTTTCTCGCCGAGTCAACGACCACACCCTGTTGATTTAATTGCATTTGCCATACTTCGCAGCCACTGGGTTGATGGCGTTGATATAACAAGGTGGTCGCATCCGGAGAGAAGGTTGGCGAGGTCAGCTCAGCGCCAGTTTGCCCCGGTAAGTATGATAGATTCCCTGTTGGTAAGTGCTTCAAAATAATCCGTTTTTGATTATTTTGTTCTTGCACATACGCCAACCATTGTTGATTAAAGCTGACATCAAACTCAGCTTCTCGTCCAGGCTCAAAAGTTAAAATACGTTGTTGCTGATATTGCACTGGCGCATTCACTAGGACGGCATCAGCCTGTTCATTACTTTTAAAAATGAGCGGCAATAAAAACATCGCAAGCAATAACAAGGTCAGCACAATAGAAATGCCAAACCAGCGTCGTCGTTGTTGATGCGCGGTACCTGGTAGCGCAGATGCTAATTGTGCACTGAGTACCGGCTGGACGTCATTGGCGATCACCAATTCCGGTCTAAGTTGCAATTCTGCAAGCTCTACCAAACTGTTTTTGCTGTGTTGTGGTATTTCCGATGCAACTTCTTGATGTTCAACCCAACTGCCGGTGTCGTAACCCAAAAAGCGATAACCTTTTTTAGGCACCGTGACGATAAATTTTTTATCCGATTGCCCGCAGCCCAACAGCTTGCGCAATTCGGAAATGACGGAGGAAATGGTACTGGCATCACGAAAGGATGTACCCCAGACGACCTGCAGCAACTGGTCATAATCGACTGTCTCGCCCTTGGCATCCAACAGAGTTTTTAAACAACGACTCAAGCGTGATGGTAATTGCCGAACAGTGCCGTCGGCAAAAATAAGCTCTTGATTATTTTCGTTGAAAGTCCAGTTTTCGGTCTTATAAATTCTCATAGTCCGGATACAACTTACAAAGCCCCAGTGGTTGATAAAAT
>JACCEA011661234.1_pt1 | contig 11025 bp, 11 predicted proteins | sample 7449851 | NCBI WGS metagenome assembly JACCEA01 (sample SAMN15323453, study PRJNA562643) | freshwater metagenome | isolation source: river surface water | place: USA:Blue River Watershed | collected 2017-08-18 | reverse complement strand
CTGCGCCTTGTAGGCCTGCTGCTGGCCTTCCATGCCCAAGCCCACACCTTCGTCGCTGTTGTTGCTCAGCAGCTTGCCGGTTTGGTCCAGCACGCTGACGGCGCCGGGTCGAAGCTCGGGCACGCTGGCCGACACCAGGTGCACGATGCCGGCGATTTGCGCCCGGTCCAACGAGCGGCCGCCGTGCAGGTGCAGCATCACGCTGGCGCTGGGCTTTTGCTGCTCGCGGAAGAAGCCCGTCTGCTGTGGAATGGCCAGGTGCACGCGGGCGTCGGCCACGTCGGCCAACGCGGTGATGGTGCGGGTGAGTTCGCCTTCCAGCGCGCGCTGGAAGTTCAGACGTTCGTTGAACTGGGTTTGGCCCATGCTGGGCTTGTCCAGCAGCTCAAAGCCCACCAGGCTGCCCTTGGGCAGGCCGGCGCTGGCCAGCTTCATGCGCACGTCGTACACCTGGCTGGCCGGCACCAGGATGGTGCCGCCCGGCTCGTTCTTGTAGGGCACCTGCATCTGCGTCAGCTGGGCGATGACCGCGCCGCCGTCCTTGTCGGACAGGCCGGTGAACACCGGGCGGTAGTCGCCGGTGCGGCTCCACATCGACAGCGCGAGCAGCACGCCGATCACCAGCAGCAGCCCCAAGCCCAGGCCGAGTTGGTTGCGCCGGGGCATGGCTTGCAGGCGGTCGACCAAGCGCACCGGCTCCGTCACGACGACGGCACCGGCGCCGGGCATGGGTGGGGCAAGGGTGGTGTCCATGGCGGTCGATTATTTGGATGCCGCCCCTCAAGCGTGCGCCAAACAAGCCGATAAAGCGCCCTTTACTCTGCGCCTTACGCGTGTGGGCGGGGGCCTAGGCTTCAGTCCGTCATGAACCCGGTCCAGCTCAAACCCTTCGACTTCGCCAGCGCCGTGGCCCGCGCTGGCATCGCCAGCCCGGCCAGCGCCGCGCCCAAGGCGGTGGGTGGCGCCAGCTTTGCCGATGCGATGAGCCAGGCGCTGCAGTCGGTCAGCAAGAACCAAACCGAGGCGGCGCGCTTGCAGCGCGAGGTGCAGATGGACAACCCCACCGTGAGCCTGGAAGAGACCATGGTGGCCATGCAGAAAAGCCAAATCGGTTTCCAGGCCGTGCTGCAGGTGCGCAACCGCCTGGTGTCGGCCTACTCGGAAGTCATGAACATGCAGGTGTGAGCCTGCGGCGGCCGCTCAGTGCAGGCCGCTGTCCAAGTACTCCACCAATCCACTCAAGGCGCGCTGAACCAGGCTGGCATCGGCCACGTCCGTCACCAAGCCTTCGGCGCGCAAGCGCTCGATGGCGCGGCGCGTCATCGAGTGCGCACCGCCCGCCAAGGGCGAGGTGAACATGAAGAACTGACCGTTGTCGCTGCGCCAAACCAGTCGGGCGGTGGTCCACTCGCCTTGCAAAAAGACCTTGCAGCGCGTGCCCAGGCGCAGCCCGTCCAGCCAGGTCTGGGTGGCCGACGCCGCGGCGGCGGCATCCAGCGACATGGGCACCGTGGGCAGGCTGCCCACGTTGGTGTCGTGGCCTTGCCAGCGGTCGCTGGGGCGTTCTTCCAAGAAGTCGCTGTCGTCCCAATGGATGTCGGTCGACGGGCCGCTGGGCGGCTCGGCGTCCTGCCCGTCAGCGGCGGCTGGCCGCACAGGGAACAGCACGCGGCGGTGCGCGGCCATCAGGTCGTCCAGCACGCGGTCGCGGTGCGGCTGCGGCAGGTCGATGCGGGCCATGCCGTCCTTCAGGCGGTCGATCAGGTCGGGCAGGCCGCGCATCACGCGCTGGCGGGTGGCCTCGCTGCTGGGCACTTGCAGGCTGGCCAGCAGCTCGTCCACGGTGCCGATCAAGGCCTGGGTTTGCGGCGACTCGTCGCCCTGGGTGCTCATGGCGTGCGCCAGCACCTCGCTCCAGGGGCCGGTCAAGAACTGGTGCAGCGTGCCGGTGATGGGCGGGGCCTTGGCCAGCTGGATTTCCACCTGCTGGCGCAGCAGGGGAACGAGTTGCTTCTCTTGTTCAACTTGACGCAGCGCCTCGCGCGCCGGGGCGGTGCGGGCCACCTGCCGGGCTTGGTCGTCGGCGATGAAGGTCTGCACATCGGCCAGGGCCAGCTCGAAGTCGGCGCGCGCCGGCTCCGGCGCTTGGGCCAGGCGCTGCACCACGGGCTCCACGAACTCCAGGAAGTCGGTGCCCCGTGGGTCTTGGGCGATGGGGTGCTCGCTGGCGTGCGCGGCGATCTGGTTGATGAGGTTCCAGGTCGGGTGGTTCTCGCTGGTCAGCAGCGTCGGGTCGGCCTCGGCCAGGCGCAGCACGGTGGACTCCAGGCGCGCGATGGCGCGGCGCACCGAGCTCTCCAGGCGGGGGTCGGCGCCCATTTGCTCGAACAAGCCGTGCAGCACGGCCTGCGCAGGCGCGGCGCCAGCCGGCGCGTCTGATTCCGGTTTCGTGCCCACGGGCTGCAGCCGCAGCTGCGCGCCTTCGGGCAGTTGGGCCAGCAACTTGGCAAGGCCTTGGAGGTCGAAACCCGCCGGCACCGCCATGCTGGGCGGGCTCGCGGTTCGCGCGGGTGCGGGCTTGGCGGCACCCGTGCTGGGGCTGCGGATGGCGAGGTACTCGGGCTCGGGCGCGCCAGCGTTCTGCAATTTCTGGCTGGCTTGGGCGTAAAACGCGCGCAGGGCTTCGGCCATGGCCGGAGCGGCGGCGCGCATCACGGCTGCGCGCACCGGGGCTTCCAGTGCTTGTCCTTGCAGCACCTGACCAAAGGCGCGCGCGAACACGCCCGGCGCGGCGGGGTAATGCTCGGCGCTGGCCAGCAAGCGCTCGTCGGGGCTGCCGCCCAGGGCCCGCACTTGGCCCAAGAGTTCGCGCAGCTCCCACTCGGCAATCAGGTCCACGGCTTGGACGATGCGGGAAATCTCGATGTCCCGCTCGGCCTGGTCTTCGTCCACCAGGGCCAAATCGCTCAGGCCGAGGCTGGCCATGCGCTTGGGCGCCGCCGGGCGCTCGCGCAACTTGGCCTGGGCGCCCGCCATGGCGCTTTGCAGCGCCTGGGTCAGCTCGCGAACCAGCACCGGCGCTTGCGAGCCCATCCAGCGCGCGGCCAGGCCGGCGTGCTTGCGCAGCGCTTCGTCAGGCCCCGCCCCGGCCGGCGCGAGCAAGCGCTGCTGGCAGGCGTCCACCAAGCGCTGGGCCAAGGCAGGGGCTTCGGCCTGCAGGTCGGTCAGGTGGCGGGCAAGCAAGGAGGAGTCGGGCATGGTGGGCGGGCAGGGGGTTCGATTCACTCTAGCCCAGGCCGCACCGCTGGTGCCTCAACGGCTGGCGCCCAAGGTGCGATGGCGGCGTTGCAATTGCTGAAGCTGCAACAAAAGCACGCGCTCGGCGGCGGGAGGCAGGGCATCGAAGCCACAGCCGACGGTGCAGGCCGAGCCTTGGGGCTCGCCCACGTGCTGCACTTGCAGCCGAACCGGCAGGCGCAAGTCGCGCGACAGTTCCAGCTCGGCCGACTCGAACCGCTCGTCGACCTTGGGCAGGGGCAGTTCGGTGGGCCACTGCAGGGCCACGCCGCCTGCGCTGAGGTCGGCCGCCCCCAAGCGCAGGGGACGGGGTTGTCCGGGCAGGCTGACGAGAACGCGTGGGTACGTTTGGCTGAGCGGGGCCACCCGAAAGGCCTGCCGCCGCTGGTGCCGGCGCAGGCACTTGGGCAAGGGCAGGTGCAGCTCGGGCAGGTCGTCGGAGCGGTGCAGGTGGGGCAGGCCATCGAGCGTGAAGTCGATGCGGATCTTGGCCAAGCTGGCATGGCCCTGCACGGCGCCAGGCCGTAGCCAAGCGGGCAGGGCTTGGGCGTGCAGGTCGGGCCAGCGCAGCACCATCAAGCGCCGGTCGGGCTCGACGCGCACGATGGCCAACGACAAGGCTTCGCCAGCCGGTCCCAGCAGCTCCAGGCGCACCTGCTGCGCGGCGGCTTCGCCGAGCAAGGCGGCGATCTCGGCGGGGTGAACGATGTCGGTGTCGATGCCCGTCGGGGTGGAGTCGGTCATGGCGGTTGGTACGGGGCCCCGATGGCCCAACCAACTCAGTGTACGGACGAGTTCCCCGGAGCCACCCAACGGCCGAGCTCGTCCAACCAAGGCTCGGCGAGTGCGCGAATCTCGGCGTCGTTGACGAGGATGCGCTGCATGATCTTGGCCTTCAGCGGGGCCTCGCTGGGGCTGAGCGTCTGGTCGCTGGCGGCGTGTTTGAGTTGCGAAATCAACAGCGCGCAGGCGCCTTCGAGTTTGACGACCTCGTCCCAATCGCCGGCGCGCGCGCTTTGCAGCATGTCGGCGCTGGCCTGTTCGATGGCTTCGTAATAGCTGATGAGTTGGGCGTTCACGGTGGGTGTCGTCCGAAGCAAGGGGTGAATGGGGCGGCGGCTGAGAGGTAGAGAACCTCAGGCGGCGGCGGCGCTGGCGGGGGCGATCTGCGACCAGGCCTCGCGCAGCGGCGACAAGATGCCGCGCACCTCGTTCATGGCCGCCAAGTCGTCGTGCAGGTTGGCCTGGGTCAAGCGCAGGCTGCAAAAGGCATACAGGTCGCGCAATTGCTGCGCCAGGGGGCCGCCGCGCTCCAAGTCCAGGCCGGCCTTCAGGCCTTCGTCCAGGATGCGCACGGCCTTGGACAAGGCGCGGGCCTTCACGTCACGCTGGCCAGACTGGATGGCACCTTCGGCCCGGGCCAGGGCGTCGAACAGGCCATCCCACAGCATTTGGATCAGCCGGTGCGGGCTGGCGTCGTGCACCTCGGTTTCCAAGCCCACGCGGTTGTAAACGTTGGCAGGCCGAGCATGGCGCGAAGCGAAGGGGGAGTGGGTTCCGTACATGGGGCACCTGAACGCGGCTGGGGTGGGTGTACCCAGGTTTTCGACCTCGACCGCCGGGACTTGAGGCGGACCAGCCCCGGGATTGCCGGCTCGCCTGGGGGCATTTCACGCTTTTGGGCCGGCGCTGGCAAGCGCTGTGCACGAGCCCGTTCAAAGCGAAAGCCGGCAACCCGAGGGGCGGCCGGCTTTGGGGCGTGCGCTTGGGGCTTTACAGGCGCGGAAGTTGCTGGTTGAGGTAGGCCGACAGGTTGGACGCCTTGCTCATCGTGCCGTCGAGGGCGGTGTACTGGGCACGCAGGCGCTTTTCCACCAACTGCAGGCGCAGCTCGAGCTGGTCTTCGCGCTTGTCGTTGGTGCTGATGCGAGCCTGCAAGCCCTTTTGGCGCGAGTCGATGCGGCCGTCGGGCTCCAGCAATCCGTCGATCAGGGTCTTGAAGCGCAAACCCAGGCCGCTGTTGCTGGCGTCGCCGGTGTCTTCGGCGCCAAACAGGGCCTGCAAGTCAGTGGGGTTGGCCACGGCGGCGTCCAGCTTGGCCGTGTCGATCTTCAGCGTGCCGTCGCTCTGAGGGTCCAGGCCGATGGCCGACAAGCGGGACAAGGCGCCGCTCAGCGTGGTGCTGCCACCGGCCAGGTTGCGCAACTGGCTTTGAATGCCGGTGACGGTGGAGTCGCCCTTTAGCGGGCCACCGCCCCGGGTGGCCGGGTCCACGCGACTTTGCTCGCGCAGCAGGGTGATGGTGCTGTTGTAGGCGGTGGCAAATTCGTTCACCGCCTTCTTCAGCCCCTCCTTGTCCTGCCCCACCGTGACCGTGGCCGTGCTGTTTTGCTTGAGCAGGTTGAACGTCACGCCCTCGACAGCGCCACTGATCTGGTTGGTGGCCGCTTCGACATCGATGCCGTTGATGCTGGCCTTGGCGTTCACTGCCGCTTGCTTGAGCAAGCCCGCGTTGACGGCGGTCGTGGGGTCGTAGGCCAGGGCCGACAAGCCACTGGCATTGGTGTTGGTGCCGTCGTCGTCGGCCACTTCGACCTTGAAGCCGTTGGCCTGGCCCGAGTCGGATCCGCGCATCACCAGGCGCGAGCCGTTCACGTCGGTGACGACGCTGGCCACGACGCCGGCTTTGAGCACGTTGATCTGGTCGCGGATCTTCTCCAGTTGGTCTTGGCCGGCAATCACCGGAATCACCAGGGACGTGCGGGCCGGGTCGGCGTCGAACTGGCTGAGGTCGTCGTTGTACTTGCCGAAGGTGATGGTGATCGTGCCGGTGCCGGTGCTGCTGCCCGTGGGCACGGCATTGCTGGCCAAGGACTGGGCGGCAGCCAGCTGCGTGGTGTTGACGGTGTAGCTGCCCAAAGCAGCCCCGGCGCCGGCGGTGCCCGTGGCGGCGGTGGCGTCGCTGGTGCTGGCGGTGGCGCTGCTGAAGGTGTCGCTGCGCGTCAGCTTCGTGGCGGCGTCCTTCAGCGTGGCCAGTTGCGACTGGAGCTTGCCGAAGGCCGAGAGTTGGGTCTTCAGGCCGTCCGTGCGCGTCTTGAGCTGCGTGATCGGCGTGCGCTCCAGCGAGACGAGTCGCGTGATGAGCGATTCGACGTCGATCCCACTGCCGATGCCGGCGGAAGAGATGGTGGCCATGGTGCGTACTCCTCAGAAAACCCAATGCACAAGTGCGGTCGCCCCAGATCGGGACGCCCGCACTCGCTGTTTCGGCCGTATTTCAGCCAACTTGAGGCCTGAAGGCGAGAAAAATCTCACGCGGCCGGGGCCGGCTTCAGCCTCGCAGCAGCTGCAACACCTGCTGCGGCAGCTGGTTGGCCTGGGCCACCATGGCCGTGCCAGCCTGCTGCAGGATGTTGGCGCGGCTCAGGGCCGAGGTTTCTTGGGCGTAATCGGCGTCCATGATGCGGCTGCGGGCCGCCATTTGGTTTTCGTACGAGATCTGCAGGTTGCTGATCACGGCTTCGAAGCGGTTCTGCTGGGCGCCCAGCACGGCACGGTCGCCGTTGATCTTGTCGAAGGCTGCATCGATATTTGCAATCACCGTGGCCAGCTGGCCAATGTCGGTGGTGCCATCGATCGTGGCCCGGCCGGCACCGGTGGCATCGGTGCCCGACAACACCGTCACCAGGCCGTCGGTGGCCAGGTTGGTGGTCGTGAACTCGATGACGTCGTTGTCCGTGGTGTTGGCGCCCACCTGGAACACCTGGGTGCCCGCCGCGTCGGCCAAGATGGGTTTGCCGTTGAAGGTCGTCCCGCGGATGTTGCGCTGGATTTCCTTGGCCAACTCTCCGAATTCCCGATCCAAAGCGTCTTTGTCACTGGCGCTGTTCGTGGCGTTGCGGGCCTGGATGGCGAGTTCCCGCATGCGCTGCAGGTTGTCGGTCACCCGGGCCAGCGCACCTTCGGCCACTTGCGCCAGCGAGATGCCGTCGTTGGCATTGCGCATGGCGACCGAGAAGCCTCGGGCCTGGGCGTACATCCGTTCGGCGATGGCCATGCCGGCGGCATCGTCTTTCGCCGAATTGACCCGCAAGCCCGAGGACAAGCGTTGGGTCGCCACCTGCAGCGCACCCTGAGACATGTTCAGGTTGCGCTGGGCATTCAGCGAAGCGATGTTGGTGTTGATGATCTGCGGCATCACGCACTCCTTGCGAATCTGCGCCGGGGCCGAAGGGCCAAACCGGATGAGACAGATTCTTGAGGGGGTGCGATCGCCGCAAAGCGCGGAAAAGCGGCCGGATTGGCCGCCATTCCGTCACCGCGCTGCGTGGGCGTCGATCAGCCTCGCAGCAGGGCCAGCACGCCTTGGGGCAGGGCGTTGGCCTGGGCCACCATCGAGTTGCCCGCCTGCTGCAGGATGTTGGCCCGGCTCAGGTTGGCGGTTTCGACGGCGAAGTCGGCGTCCATGATTCGGCTGCGAGCGGCCGTCTGGTTTTCGTTGGCGATCATCAGCGCGCTGATGACGGCTTCGAAGCGGTTTTGCGCCGCACCGTAAACAGCGCGTTCGCCGTTCACTTCGTTGAGTGCCGTGTCGATGTTGTCGATCACGATCTTCAGTGCGGCGGCGTCACCGTTGAGGTTGCCGCTGATCACGGCGGCCACCTCGGGGTCGGCGGCAAAGTTGCTGGTGGTTACGATGATTTCGTCGTTCGCCGTGGTGTTGGCACCCACTTGGAACAGCTGTGCCCCGGCATCGGCGCCGACGATGGCCTTGCCGTTAAAGGTGGTGCCCGCCAGCACGCGGGTGATTTCCGCGCCCAACTGCTGGTACTCCTTGTCCAGCGAGGCCTTGTCGGCCGTGGTGTTGGTGGCATTGCGGGCCTGCACGGCGAGTTCACGCATGCGTTGCAGGGCGTCGCCGGCTTTGGAGAGCGCGCCTTCGGCAGTCTGCGCCAGAGAAATGCCGTCGTTGGCATTGCGGATGGCCACCATCATGCCGCGCGCTTGGGCGTTCATGCGCTCGGCGATGGCCAAGCCGGCGGCGTCGTCCTTGGCGGAGTTGACGCGCAGGCCGCTGGAGAGGCGTTGTACGGAAGTCAGCAGCGACGACTGGCTCATGGCCGTGTTGCGCTGCGCATTCAGCGTGGCGATGTTGGTATTGATAACGGCGGGCATGTCGCGGTCCTTTCAGTGAAGGTGACGGTTTCAGGGTCGAGGCAGCACAGCGCTGCTGGACGGCATGCAGCACTGCTCTCGGCCACCCCGGGGTGGGGCTGCCGGGCCGCGTGGCCTGCGATCCCGTTGGAACCGTTTTCGACTGTGTAAGGCGCGACTTGATGCCTGGGCGTCGCCAAGGCGGTGTTTCGATCGTGGGAATAGGGGGGATAAAAACCGCCAGTTGGGCGCGAACACAACTGGCGGTCAAGGGGCTTGTGCTGGTGGACTCAAGCCGCTCGCTTCTTGTACCGGCGGTGGACCCCGGTTCCCGCCGGAGGCGGCTTCGCTTGAGGTCAGCGAAGCCGGCCAGGCGTCATCGAAGCAGCGACAGGACCTGCTGCGGCAAGGCGTTGGCCTGCGCAATCATGGAGTTGCCCGCCTGCTGCAGGATCTGAGCCCGGCTCAGGTTGGCGGTTTCCACGGCGAAGTCGGCATCGGTGATGCGGCTGCGCGCGGCGGCTTGGTTCTCGGCCGACACCATCAGGTTGCTCACGACGGCGTCAAAGCGGTTTTGCACGGCACCGTAGGTGGCCCGCTCGCCGTTGACCTTGTCCAGGGCCTTGTCGATGTTGTCGATCACGGTCTTCAGCGCGGCGGCGTCGCCGTTGAGGTTGCCACCGGTCACGGCCGTCACGTCGGCGTCGCCAGCCATGTTGGTCGTGGTGACCGTGATTTCGTCGTTGGCGGTCGTGTTGGCACCCACTTGGAACAACTGCGCACCGGCATCGCCACCGACGATGGCCTTGCCGTTGAAGGTCGTGCCGTTCAACACCCGGGTGATTTCCGAACCCAGTTGCTGGAATTCCTTGTCCAGCGAGGCCTTGTCGGCGGTGGTGTTGGTGGCGTTGCGGGCCTGCACCGCCAGCTCGCGCATGCGTTGCAGCGAATCGCCGGCCTTGGACAGCGCGCCTTCGGCGGTTTGCGCCAGCGAGATGCCGTCGTTGGCGTTGCGGATGGCCACGTTCATGCCCTTGACTTGGGCATTCATGCGCTCGGCGATGGCCAAACCGGCGGCGTCGTCCTTGGCGGAGTTGACCCGCAGGCCCGACGACAGGCGTTGCACCGCCGTGGTCAGTGCGGCCTGGCTCATGGCCGTGTTGCGCTGCGCGTTCAGCGACGTGATGTTGGTATTGATGACTGCGGGCATGGTGAATTCCTTTCAGCTGGTGATGAAGGCCCGGCGGGGCCGAAGAGAAGGGCCTTGCGACCCCGCCCGACACCCCTCAACCCGTGCCGTCACCGGGTGACGACCCTGGCCTTGCGAGCCGGACAACGCGATCCGCAGATCCGTTGAGTTGGTTGTCGGCGGCTGGCCCTAGGAACTTGAGGCCGCGGTGTCAAGACCTTCGATCTTTTGAAAAGAAGGGCCCACAACGGCCTGTTCCGCGTGAAGCGTTTCACGGCCGAAGCTGACCGGGGAAGGCCAGGCAAATCAAGGGCTTGGTGAGGGGCGCAAGTTCCTAAAGTTCGCGGACGAGCTGCCGAATCGCGCGCTCGCGTGCGCACTGTTCAATCAGCCGGCCAGTCCGGCGCCTGGAGAAACCCATGTCCCTCGCGATGCAAACCACCCACCAGGACCTGGCCCGCCGCGTGGCCGCCTCCGGCGTCGTCGCCGCGCCCGGTCAATCGGTCACCGAGGCCATGGCCTTGTTGGCCGCCGCGCGCAACGCCGCCTACGCCGAAGCCGCCCGCGGCGAGTTGGGGCGCAGCGTCAGCCTGTTGCTGCGTGCCATGAACACGCAGCCGATGAGCTTCGAGCTGCAGAGTGACATGGCTGCCATGCTCCTGAGCGCGGGCGAGTACGCCCACGCCGCCCGCTACGCCCGCGACGCCCTGCAACTGCAGCCCCACCATGGCCCCAGCCTGTACGCCCTGGGCTTTGCCCTGAGCGGATTGGGCGAAGCCGTGGAGGCCAGTGCCGCTTTGCGCAAGCTGCTGCGCGGCAAGGCCAAACAGAGCCTGATGGCCGAGGCGCCCGACCTGCTGCCCTTGGTCAAGGCCGAGTTGGCCCGCATCCAGCGTCTGACACGCCAGACGCAGAAGAGCGCTTGAAAAGAACTGCGGGCTCTTGTCAGGCTTTTTCTGACAAGCCCCCCGCTGGCCGCCCAACACGCGGCACAGCGGGCGCCTGATTCCGGCGGGGGAGGGGTCTTCGAACAATGGGCTCCATCGCACCCAAACCGGAGCAGCGCCCATGACCCCCGACCAAATCCTGGCTGAGATTCGCGAAACCAACCTGTCCTACCTGATGCTGGCCCAGAGCCTTATCCGTCAGGACCGCGAGCAGGCGCTCTACCGCCTGGGCATCAACGAAGAAACCGCCACCTTGCTCGCCACCTTGAGCCCGGCGCAGGTGATGAAGCTCTCGGGCAACGCCACCCTGTTGTGCCGCTTCCGCATGGACGACGATTTGGTGTGGGGTCTGCTGACCAGCAGCCACAAGCCCAGCGTGAACGAGCAGTCGGCCCAGCTGCACGCGCAGATCCTGCTGGCCTCCCAATCGGTTTGAGG
>JACCEA010123886.1_pt1 | contig 11026 bp, 9 predicted proteins | sample 7449851 | NCBI WGS metagenome assembly JACCEA01 (sample SAMN15323453, study PRJNA562643) | freshwater metagenome | isolation source: river surface water | place: USA:Blue River Watershed | collected 2017-08-18 | reverse complement strand
GAGTAATGCATGCGTAGCTCAATTGGATAGAGCATCTGACTACGGATCAGAAGGTTTGGGGTTCGAATCCCTACGCGTGCACGATCAAAAGCAAAGGCCTCAACGAAAGTTGAGGCCTTTTTTTATGCGCTGACGGAGTCTGTGTATGGAGAGTGCTGCTGCCGGATTGTCAGATGTTAGATTTTCTATTTGCCTCATGATGATAATTGATGTGACGACTTGTCATTGATAACAATGTTGGCATGCAATTGGTAATTTAATAGACAAAAAATAAATTATGGCAAACAATTTAGAAAACTCTAACAAGGAAGAAGCTCCTGGACAACTGAAACAATTTACGATACTAGTGAATTCGCGTGAAAAAGAAATTGTAGGTAAAGAAATAAGTTTTGTACAGGTAGTTGAGCTTGCCTTTGGCAATTTTGAAAACAGTACAGATGTAGTCTACACGGTAACATTTAGTAAAGGGCCCGATGAAAAGAAAGAAGGTTTCCTAGTCTATAACCAATTGGTAAATTTAAAAGAAGGGATGAATTTCAATGTACGCAGAGCTAATAAATCATAATGAAGATCTTAGAAAGTTGCGAAATGAGAATTATTCGATTGAAATAAGGGGGAATTTCCTTTTGTTGCATCATGTTCCTTATGTGAACGAAGCTTGCGAAGTGAAATTTGGCACATTGGTATCTGACTTAACTTCAGTCGCTGGTGATCGTACAATTTCACCAATTCAAAATCATGTGGCTTATTTTATTGGCGAGTACCCTTGTGATAGTGGAGGTGATAAAATTATTGGCTTTTATAACTCTTCAACTCCGGTTCAACTCGCTAGAGACTTATTGGTTAATCATACATTTTCTTCAAAACCAAAGGATCCAGATTTTTATTTAGATTACTACGATAAAATGGTATCGTATGTGAATTTAATTGTTCCTCATGCTCAAATGTTGAATCATGATGTTTCTCCGAAGAATCACGTTGTGTATAGTTCTGCTTTAATAAATTCACCATTTCGCTATATGGATACAAATACTGTTAGGAATAAAACCGCGGTTGTGACGGAAAAACTTGAAAAGTTAAAAATCGGAATAGTTGGTCTCGGTGGAAGCGGATCTTACATTTTGGATTTTATTGCTAAAACACCGGTGGAGACTATAGAATTATTTGACGGAGATAAATTTCAACAACATAATGCATACAGAGCGCCAGGCGCCGCTTCAGAAGTTGAACTTCAGAAAAGTATGTCAAAAGTTGATTATTATAAAAGTGTGTATGCAAAAATGCATAATGGCATAGTAGCACATAATTTATATATTACTCAAGACAACTTGAATTTGTTAGCGGATTTTGACTTTGTATTTATTTCAATCGACCAAGGTGTAATTAAAAAATGCATCATGGAGTTTTTAATGCAGAGAAATATTCCGTTCACAGATACTGGACTCAGTGTGGAAATTGTAGGTGATTGTCTGAGTGGAATTGTTCAACTTACGACGGGGACAAAAGATTATAATTCACATATTTATAATCGAGTTGATTTCACTAATCCACATGAAAATGACATTTATGAATCAAATATTCAAATTTGTGAATTAAATGCACTTAATGCTGTAATGGCTGTGATCAAATGGAAAAAATATTTTGGGTTTTATCATGATTTCACTAAGGAGCACTTTTCTGTTTATTCCATAAACGATGGAGTTTTAAATAATGACGAAATTTAAACACGAATTCTGGCTTAATATTCCTGAAGAATTATTAAACGGAGTGATTTACATATCAATGCAATACGCAACAGCAATTCATCTTTGTCCATGTGGTTGTGAGGAAGAAGTCGTTACTCCGTTTTCTCCTACAGATTGGGAATTGATTTTTGATGGAGATACAGTTAGTTTATTCCCTTCAATTGGCAATTGGAGTTTGAAATGTAAATCCCATTATTGGATTAAAAACAACAATATACTTTGGGCACGCGAAATTTCTTCAAAGCAGATTGGATTTGTACGAAAGGTCGAACATAGGGAGAAAGAAGCTTTTTACAAAAAAAAGAATCTATTTAACGACAGTAATGATTAAAATGTAAACAATGATTTTGCTGTTGTTATTTACACATTAGAATAATGAGATAACAAAAAATAAACTGGCAGCTGAATGCCAAAATTACAATGGTTAATGTCTTGAGGTGTTTACTTAATTTGGAATTTTTCTTGATGTTGTAATCTATTCCCTCTTCAACTTGTTGGATATATTTGATTAGCAAAGGTTTTAAACGGGATTCTTTGCTGATAGTATTGAAATCACCGTTTTTAAACAACTGTGTTGCTGAACATCCATTAATAGAAATTTGTGTAGGTAAATATAGGATTACGGATACGACTAGAATCGCAATTGTAGCTAAGATACCTAGTATAATTAAAACGGTAATAGCGTTTTGGTCGAGCTCTTTGGAGGTGTTTATTAACTCGGCTTTATAAACAAGCGCGCCCAATACAGGTATACAGAATTTAATTATTTCTGATAAACGATTTCTTTGTAAATTAAAGGTAGTAAGTGTTTCATTTAACCTAGTTTCAGCTTGTTGTAAAATTAATTCAAGTTGACTTTTATCAAGGTTTATTAATTTGTCATTTAGGTTAGTCATTATTACAGTGATTATAATATGTTGAATATAGTGTTGCGAAATGCTGAAATTTAAAATGCATATGCTGTCAAATTGATTTTCTCGATTTGGCCAACTATTTGTGATGCAATTTCCTGATCAAAAACGCCCATGATTCCGCCATCGGCGATATCGGTGAAGGGTGGTTCAAATAATTGGTCAGGTTCTACAATACCTTTGACGCTAAAATAATTGATGATCAAATCAATGAATCTAATTTGATTCGAGTTAAGGATTTTGCCTGAAAGCAGTTCGCCGAATGCCTGTTTAGCAGCATTTGTATCCAACCCAACTATACTTCTAATGAACTTCCCAATGGGTTGCTGACCAAATGCTTTTTCAAACTCCGCTTTTGACCCGAGTTCTCCTTGCTCAAACAGTATTTTTTCCAATTCGCTAAGTTCTTCTTGGGTAATTCGGATGTTGTTTTTGATTTTAATAATGGTTAAATGGTCGCTATGTTGTTTTAAATAGGCCTCAACCTTTCGTTTGTATGCATCCAAGTCATTAAACCCATAAACCAATGGATATTCAATGATATTCCCTTCAAATTCATCGGTAAACGCAGTGAAGTATATGGGGGTTTCTTCAAAATCCAAGAACTTGATTAGGTCTCTCAACTCAATTCTTAGTTGTTCGATTGCGGGTATATCGCCAGTTTCCCAAAAGGTTTTATCCTGTGCATCTCTGATGAAATCCATCTTTTTAGCGACCGACGGAATACTAGCTTTTTTGGAAAGTTTCCCCGCTGTGTTAACCACCTTTTGAATCAATCCAGCTTGTTTCTTTTCACCGTTCAAAATGGCTAACTGGATATCAAGCATCAAAACATCAAAACGCTTTGCCATTTCGTCTTGGTCTGTCTCGCTCATCAACGGCGCAATGTGATCAAATAGCTCCTTTACATCTAAATCCGACAGTGCATTCCACGCATTGGCGTCTTTGTATTTTTCAACCGTTTTCCAATGCTGACGTACGATAAAACTTTCCGTATTTAAGGATTGGGTTTGAAGAATTAAACCTTCCATTAATTCAAGGCCGTATGTTTTGAGCTCTGATTCTTCGCTGTTTTGAAGCACAAAGGATAACCGTAAGCGGATCTCAAACAATCGTTGACTAATTGATTTGCCACTGCTTCCTTCAAAGCCCTTGGGCTTGTTGTTGAAGAACTCGAAGTTCTCACAGAAATCAAATATGATAAACTCTTTTTTGTCTTCACCGAACGCAAATAAATCTTTGCATAAACGCGTTCCTCGACCAATCATTTGCCAAAATTTCGCACTACTTCTAATGGGCTTGAAAAAGACTAAGTTGCAAACCTCCGGTACATCAATTCCGGTATCCAACATGTCTACCGACACTGCAATTTGCGGCATTTTATTCTTGACCTTGAACTTGTTGAGCAGGTCGTATTTGTATTCTTCGTGGTAATCGATAACTTTCAAAAACTCACCTTTATACTGGGGGTATTGCTTATTAAATCGCTCTTCAATAAACTTAGCATGTTTGTGCGATCGGGCAAAAATCATGGTTTTAGCCAATTTGTCACCCCCCTCTACTTTGATGCCATGCTGCATTAAATGTCCGAGTACTTTGTCTACCGTGTCATTGTTGAATAACCAAGTATTCAAAGCGGCAGCGTCAATCTCATCAGGAAAGTTTCCAGTTATTGGGTCGGTAAATTGTTCTTCATATTTCAGCTTTTCCTCCTCGCCAAGTTCAGCGTATTTGATGCCACTTCGTTGGAACTTGATAGGGACCGACATCGCTTTAGGCGGAACCAAGTATTTATCTTTAACAGCTTGGTCCAATTCGTAAGCATAAGTTGGATTGTTCGGCTCCATGTTAAACAGGGCGTAGGTATCTCTATCTGCTTCACTTTTGGGCGTTGCAGTTAATCCGATTCTAATTCCATCAAAATACTTGAAGATGGCTTTGTATCGGTTGTACACCGAACGGTGAATTTCATCAAAAATGATTAAGTCAAAATGCCCAACACCATAAAAACGATTGTCTCCATCTGCTTCCCCGTCAATCATGTTGATCATGGTTTGATAGGTGGAGAATACGATTCGACAGCTTTCGTCTTCTTTCTCTCTTGTTAAATCGACGGAGGGTAGGTGAGGCAAGTAGTCATTCAGGTTTGTTTTGGCTTGATGAAGGAGTGCATTTCTATCTGCTAAAAACAGAACTCTTTTCACCCAATTGGCCTTGCTCAAAAAATCGATTAACGCTGCTGATACGCGTGTTTTTCCTGTACCAGTAGCCATGACCAAAAGGCCTTCACGGTGGTTCTTTTCCAATGCCTCGGATACTTTTCTTATGGCCTCATGTTGGTAGTATCTGTCGGTGATGGTGTTGTTGATGGTTTGAGTTGCCAGTTCTTTTTTGAAAATCCTGCGTTGTATTAAGGTTTGTAATTCGTCTTTGGAATAAAAGCCAAATACTTCTCTTGGGGCGTAGTTCAAATCATCCCACATCCAAGTTTGGAAACCGTTGCTGTAAAAAATCACGGGGCGTTGACCAAACTCTTTCTGTAAGCAATCTGCATAACATTTGGCTTGGTGCTGACCCACACGTGGATCGCGGCTGGTGCGCTTTGCTTCAACAACAGCAACTGGCTTGCCATCATCTCCCCACAGCACATAGTCTACCTTGCCATCACCATTGCTGCCACTGGCTTGTGGCATACAGTTCTTTACAGGGTATTCGGGTACATTTACCCCAAATGGATCCCAACCAGCTTCACGTAATAATGTATCAATGTATATCTTGCGGGTTAGGTCTTCAGTTGGATCAATTGGCGGTGGTATAAAAGCAATATTCTGTTCTTTAAGTGCTTTTATGCTAGCCAATTCGGCTTGAAGTTTTTTTAACTCCGATTGTTGGTCATGAAATGACTTTTCAAGCTTTTGAAGCTCTTCCTTTGTTTTGTCCTTTCCTGCTTCCTTTGGGATTAACGATTCATCAAATGGTTTGGTTAGGGGCTTTTCTTCGCCATAAACCATCGTAATCCAACCAATGAATCCATGAAGTAATTGTAGCGCGTATAATGCCTCCTGTGGTTTTATCTTGGCATTGGTATGAACAGCAGTGTTGCCCAGCTTGCGAATAAGATTGATGTGGTTAAACTGCATAGGAGCCACCACGTTTTTAAAACACTGTTCGTGTATTAATGAACTCAGCGAAGTATCATAGGGTAGGGTTAAATCCGAATCATGTTCATACATCCAACGCACCCATTCTTCCAAGCTCTTCCTACAAAGCATGGCAGCATATAAGGGCGCACCATAAACATGTTGCTCCGCCTCTGTGGGTGTTTGAGCGATGTTGGCCCAATGGCTTGGTATGAATGAAAAATTAGAGGTCACTAGATAGTTCTTTTTCAATTTCTTCTATGGTAGGTAAGCTACTTTTAAATTCCTCAGGGAATAGTTTCGAGAGTTGATATTCACTTACGCCAATTGGTTGATTTATATCTTTCAATGCATATTCTGCAATGATATTGTTTTTATTCTTACAGATCATGAGTCCGATTGTGGGATTGTCTGTAGAGTGTTTCAGTAAATCATTGGCTGCTGACAAATAGAAGCTCAATTTTCCTGCATATTCAGGGATGAAATCAGTTGTTTTTAGCTCCACCACCACGTAAGCCCTCAGTTTCAAATGATAAAATAGTAAATCTATAAAATATTCCTGATCGCCGATCATCAGGGGTACTTGTCGACCAATGTATGCAAAGCCACTGCCGAGCTCGAGTAAAAAGTTTGTTATATTATTGACAAGCGCATTTTCCAATTCACGCTCTTTATAGTTATCGGTAAGCGCTAAAAAGTCGAACTGATATGGGTCTTTGATCATCTGATGAGCGAGATCGGATGTGATTTCTGGTAATGTGTTTTGGAAATTGTGAATGGCTTTTCCTTGTCGTTGAAACAAGTTAGCATTTATTTGTTGGCTAAGTATATTTCGGCTCCAGCCGTTTTGCAACGTTTGCCCCGCATAAAACTCAGCCTCATCTGCACTCTTTGACTTGCTGAAGATTAAAATATTATGCCCCCAAGGGATTTGGGCAACAGGCTGTTGCCTAAATACGGTAATAAAATTTTCAGGGCTTACAATTTGAGATGTATCGTTTGTTTGGTTTGCTTGTTTCAATTGGGCAACAACTTGTTGCTCAATTGATGGTATATAAAACTGATAAAACTGACGACAATACTTGAGGTTGCGTTCTGAAAAACCTTGCATATCAGGGAATTCAGTGCACAAATCTTGCGAAAGTTGTTCTAGGAATTTCGAACCCCAGGCGGTTTGTTTGTCAGTAATCATTTTACCCAGTTCCCAATACAACATGATAAGTTCAGTATTAACCGCTACAGCTGCTTTAAGCTGGGCAGTACGAACCTTTTGCTTCAGCTCAATTAACCAATCTTTGTATGCATTGTCTAACATAGGGTTTATTTTACTGTTTATACAAGTTCGCCTTTAAAGGCTTTTTGGATGAGTGTTTGGAATAAATTATCTGCCTTTGAGTTTTTGACATAGGTAACACAATTACGTAATGTTTTCCATTTTTGCTCAAAGGAATTTTGCATTTCAATTGGTGGTAAAACTATTTCAAACTTATTTATTTTATCTAGTGTAAATCTCTTAATAGCGGCACCAGCCATATAGCTTCTTATCAATTCTTGTTTCACAATATCATTGTTCAAATAAGATGCTAAATAGTAACTATTTAAGTTGTTTTTATTGGGCTTTATTAAAGCTAAACTTGAAAGCATACTAAATTCGAATTCGTATTCATTGACTGCTGCAATACCCGTTGTGGCTCCATCTTTTATGTACAAAACATCACTGTTTACAGGTGTGCACCTTGAAAATATTTCTTCATGATGTTTCTGACTTATATACGTGGGATTACTGTGAAAATCAATATAATCTTTTTTCAAATGTTTTGCAGTAATATATGGAACTCCTTCTTTACAATTAGGTGGGGAAAAATGCGTACCGTCTGTTATTTTATTACAAACATCCTTTAATTTTTTTACCTCCCAGCCCTTTTCATTCTTCACAGGATCACCAAACATATCTATGAAAATGGCTTGTGCCAGTTCATCGTATTTTTTGAGGAGTTCTTGATCTTTGCGCCTCAATGCATCCGCAGCATCCAAAATTTCAGCAATGCGTTTTTGGGTGATAAACGGGGGGAGTGGGATTTGAAAGTTCTTGAAAGCAGTTCTACTAACTTCGTTGAACGTTGTAGAATTTCCTAGTCGAGAAATATTGTTAATGTTATACTTTAGTGCATAGGCCAGGTACTTGTAATGAATTTTTTCGCTAGGTATGAGATTTGTAAAACCCTGATTCGTGCAAAGTGGTTGTTCAACTATCCCTATTTTCCCGATACTCGCTCGTGTAGAAAATACTATTGAGTTTGTTGGTAAAATCTCCAAACTACAACTTTTGATTGCTTCAGTAGTTATTTTTCTTAGCGAATCATTTACAATTGAAATACTGCCTACTTCAGGCAAGTCAACAGGACTTAGCCAGATAACATCACCATTCCAAAATTTTGCATTTGAGGTGCTTGGAGTTGTTCCACCAACTATTTTACATACATCTCCTAATCTTACTATTTCCCAACTCATGCCAACAAAGCTTTTAATTGATTCAATAATTCCGCACGCTCTTTGTCTAAGTTTTCAATTTGATCAATAATTACCACTGGCTTTTCGTATACTTTTTCTTCATACACCACTTCCTTGTAACGGTTAATGCTTAAGTCGTATTTGTTATCTTGTATTTCCTTTATAGGTACCATAAAGCTCTTATCGGTTCTGCTACGCTTGGCTTCCGCTTTCAGGTGATGGAAACGGGCAACAATGTCTGGAATGTCATTGGCTTCAATTGGGTTGCGTTTATCGTCCAAACTATAACCATCTGCCTGCATGTCGTAAAACCATACATTATCCGTTCCGCCGCTATTGGTTTTGGTGAAAATTAATATGGCTGTACTAACGCCAGCATACGGTTTAAATACACCGCTTGGCATACTGATTACCGCTTGTAGTTTCTGGTTGTCGATAATCTCCTTACGGATTTGTTGGTGCGCCTTGCTGCTACCAAACAATACACCATCAGGGATAATTACGGCAGCACGTCCTCCCAGTTTCAATCCTTTTAGTATAAGTGCTAGAAACAAAAGCTCGGTCTTTTTGCTATCAACCACGCTCAGAATCTTTCCGTCTACCGCATCACGATCTAAACTGCCTTTAAAGGGAGGATTAGCTAACACCAAAGATGCTTTTTCCGTGAAGTTGGTATTGGCTTCACTCAAGGCATCGACATCCATCAATTGAGGATTCTCGATGCCGTGCAAAATCAAATTCATTGCACCAATTCGAATCATAGTTGGATCGAACTCCATTCCCATGAACATTTTATTTTGGAAGTGTTCCTGTACCTTGGAATCAAACAGTTCTTTCTCAAAGTGTTCTCGAATGTATTCACTGGAAGTAACCAAAAATCCTGAGCTTCCTGCACTTGGGTCACAAATTACATCGTCAATGGTAGGTTGTGCCATATCGACCATCATGCGGATGATATGGCGGGGTGTACGAAACTGTCCGTTTTGTCCTGCTGATGCAATCTTACCCAAGAGGTATTCATATACATCTCCTTTTGTATCACGATCCTGCATTGGGATATGTGAAATCATCTCTACTACTTGAGCTAATAAACGAGGGGTAGGAATCATAAAGGTAGCACCCTTCATAAACTTTGAGAACGAAGCGCTTTTGCTACCCACATTTTTCAGGAAGTCAAACACGCCATCCTGTTTGGTAAAGAGTTTATGCATTACCTCGGGATCCATATTCTTGAATCGGCTCCAACGCAATTCCTGATTGGATTCATCATAAATTGGTTCCTTGATGGGCTTCTTTAACAAGTTTGCCTTGTTCTCTTTTGCGGTATGTAATTCATCCAATCTGCGTATAAAAAGCAAATAAGTCATTTGCTCAATAACAGTTAAGGGGTTAGAAATTCCGCCCGTCCAAAAGGCCTCCCAAACTCTATCTATTTGTGATTTTAATTCTCCTGTGATCATTGATGGTTTTGCAAAGGATAAAAAAGTTGCAGTTCCAAATATAATTCTATAAATTATTGTTCCCTCTGAACTTTTAGAAACAAAAATTTTAGTGTAGCCAGAAAAAAACAGTTCGCGGTTGAAAAGGCGAATTAATGTTTAGGTGAATTGTAAGGTTGCTCGAAAATGTTTATGAAAAGCAATTGATAATCAATAAATTATGTTTTTCAATGTGGATTACTAGGTATGCAACTTGTTGATTAGTCGAACGTTGACGGTGCATTTTTTCCGGTGGTCGTTCGTAATTTTGTATCGTAAAGCTTCGCCACCCTACAAGTCTGTAGATGTTTGGGGTCCAAACTCAAATAGGTAATTGTGGAGAAGCAAAATGAATAAGGTTAGAACTATCCCTTGCCCTTCCAAAAGGCAGGGGATTTCATTTTGTAAGTGCAAATAAATGAAATAAATTTTAATCAGTGGTCTTTAATTTGTTCACTGACAAAATTATCCATAAGCATTCGAAGATGACTAGTTCAAAAATTGCGATATTTCGATAATCCCTCACTCGTAAAACTGGCCGTTCAAATCAATTTTTCCGAGGTATCCCGCTTTAAAAGCCGGTGCGCGATCAGGAAAAGAATCACAGCTGCGTTCCTTGAATGCTTCTTTGGTTGAGAAAGCCGAGATGATTACCCAGCCCTCTTTTTTCATGATGTCACGCAGCAATTGCGCTCGCTCTTTGCTGTCTTGCTGCCGTGAAACGGAAGGAATTAAGACATCGCCACATTTGCCATGGCCGGTGTACAATCTCACATTGGATAGAGTAGTGTATTTCGGCAGCAGAGATTCTGATTGGCTCGTGGTTTTGGTGTTGCAGCCTAGGACTGCGACGAGTATAACCAATGTAAACAGTAGTTTTTTCATGGATTTTTCTATCGAGAATGTCTAGTGTCGGTATCCCTTCCAAGTGCCCCCATAACGGTAATGGGGTTTTGCTTTTTCCTGAATACAGCACAACTCGCAAACAAATATCCAGATTTTTCCGGGTTGATTTTGTATTCGGTACAATGTTGTGTGTTCCGTGTTACACAATGCGCATATTTTGCTTTTCATCGCGCTTAAGTGTGGATGAATTTCTTGCGCTGCCAATCCACACTGATATCAGACCCCTCTGCGATGATCACAGCATCAGCGGTTTGGTTGTTCAACGTGCTAAAGGCCGGTCCATACATTTTTTCAAAATCACAATGAATCATGCTGTCGATCACGTCGTTTACCTG
>JACCEA011770192.1_pt1 | contig 11027 bp, 12 predicted proteins | sample 7449851 | NCBI WGS metagenome assembly JACCEA01 (sample SAMN15323453, study PRJNA562643) | freshwater metagenome | isolation source: river surface water | place: USA:Blue River Watershed | collected 2017-08-18 | reverse complement strand
AATATCCCCCCCCCCCCATAAAAACACAAATCGAGGCAGCTTTCAAAAATGGCAGTTTATATCATGTCAAGAGGAAGACCAATTTTCTTACGAATAATATTGTAAACAATTGTAATAGTCATAACGCAGTAAGTCCACCATCAGAACCCTCGTGAACCGTGGAGTAAAGCACAACATATCACCACACTACTGTGATTTGTATTGCATATATATTAAGCAAATCGAGATTGAGATTAAGTCAGAATCAAGTAGTAAGAGTCAACTATTGATTTTGCGAAATTATATTTGATGATACGAACCCTAGTTTTGGGATAAAATAGCAATAATCCTCCAGAACTTAGCATATATTCACTACTTCAGGCTTCAGGGCGTTCTTCAAAAGTTTGGCGAACTACAAATTGAATGTGGAATTACAAAAATTAAAATTAACACAAATTGAGTTTAGCGCATATTCTACCTCAATATATTTTCGATTTTGCACTTCCTTTCATCTATTATGGCAATAGCTTTATTAAATAAGTCAAGCAGCTGTTACAAATTGGTATTAAGTTGAAGAAGTAGTGGAATTATTGTAGCCGGCGGGAAGACGATTGTTTTGAAGGGCACGATTGATGATGATGATGATGATGAAAGTGCAAAACAGCTCTCTGAATAATGAAGAACGATCTTCAACGCGTCTCATCACAGTGATGAAATCTAGTACACCAATTCTGATTTTCTGGGATTGTTACCATATTGTAGTTAACAATCAATTATCATTCAATTTCAGGCACTCGAAAAACGCGATGAATACCTCGATTCACCGAGTGGAACAGCCAAAGTATAAGATGACCCCGGAGATGGAGTCATTCATTGAATTAGATTGTCCCTCCTTTCGCTTCACCATCACATGGGATGGCATGAATCGAAGCTTGAACAGAATATCTTTCAAGTCCAAGTGACAATTGAACTACAACGACTAGTCCCATCATCTTATCATCCTCATCATTATTCAAATGCAAATGGTTATTATTATCTCTAACATGACGCATGCACTTGTGTTGCACTTTCATTTCTGAAAGTATGATCCTTGAAAATAGCACTACGATATTTGCACTTTCTAACAGCCGTAAGTTGATCAATTAATCTGAGCATTCGTAACTCCATTCACAGTTGCTAAAAATAGGAATTTTACTTAGTTCTCGTATAAATTCCTTGCACCATGAAACCTCAATGAGACAATTGTTCAAGATAATCACATTAATTCACCGAATTATTGTAAATCCTACAAGTTAATTCGTACTATAGAACAACATTCTTATTATTTTCATTATACCTTTCTTTCTTCAATTCTACGCTGCTGTAAATATTATGTGATTATTTTGCGAAGTGATCATCCATCTACTGATATGGCCTTTTGGAGTTTGCAAGGTTTGAATGAAGTGTCATTGAGAGATTGGTTGAATAAAAGATATTAACTATAAATAGTAATTACTAGTCGCACTTCTACCTGCTGATGAGCATCTTCATACATATTTAGAGACTACAACACCTCGTAACATAAGATGTTATTTGTAATACTTTATTTAGCTTGTATCATTTGAGTTCCATTGATTCACCTCCGTTGTGATAGATAATAGATCTAATATTATATCAATATCATAGCAACTATGTCAAGCTTTTAAACACCGCATACAGGTCATCCGTATTCAACTATGTATGGACTCGCAGGATATTATTGGTCTATCAATGCAACAACGACGTCCACTTGTGAGCATACCATCATTTTAAGCGAGTGCAAGACAATCCTTTGTTTCCACGCATTTTCTTAAAACACAAATAAGCTAATAAGTGAGCAATGAAATGGTCTTTGATAGGCAATTCAGCTCCGACATAAGTTTAACATATAATTCAACCTCGCCTTCACTGCAATCAACAGGTTGCAGCATCTTATTCATCAATTGAACTTTTTCTTCTAAATAAGGTGTGCTCGCATTTGAAATAAAACGAGCTGGCACACCACCAACTCGACTATTTATGGGAACAGGTTTAGTCACTACGGAGCACGGATTTATGATTGCTCCATCTTCAATACGTATATTACCCAACAAAGTCGAATGGGCTCCAACAAATACATTATTTCCAACTTTTGGGTGCCTATCACCTGATTCTTTCCCGTTACCACCTAATGTTATCCCGTGCATGAAAACGCAATTACTTCCAATCGAAGCTGTTTCCCCAATTACTACATCACATCCAGAAGAAAAATAGCAACCAGGGCCTACGTAGCATGATGGATGAATATCTGCAGCGAAGACCCGCGAGATAATTGACTGAAAATGTCTTGCTAACCCATGGCGACCATGAGCTTGTAAGGCATTAGCTACACGATATGCTGCTAATGCATGGAACCCTTTGTGAAACAGCAGGACGCTCATTAAACTTGGCAATGAATCCTCATGTAGTGCGGTTGCAACAAGATCCATTGCCAAAGCGGTGGCGATGGTTCGATTGCTAGACAAAACGTCGTTGAAAAGGCTGCGCAATTGTGTTGAAGGGAAGAATGGCGTGTCCAACTGATTCGACAAGTTATCAATTACTGCTTCTTCCATTGAACATTGCGACAAAATACTATTTGCCAGTAGTGCTGATGTGCGTATATCTTCGCTAAGGCATCCAGTGCTTTCGTAACGAATGATATTCCACAATAACGAGTGATGTTGCCTATAAGGAGAACGTTGGCAAGACTTTTCAAATGCCGCAGAGTATGTGTTCATCCAAGGACTCGATGACCACAATGTAGTGGTTGGAAACATTAGTGAGTGTTTCAATTTCACATAAGAAGAAAAGATGCGTCTAGATGGAGTAAATGCACTTGCAACAATCCAGGCTACGGATAATATCAAAAAATAAAAATGAGACGTGAACATTCTGGATTGAATTAAAGCGGTTATCGTAATCCCCAGGAACCAAACATGAATATTGGGAAACAATCAACAGCTCCAACATGGAACAATATCTAATCTGGTTGTCGCAATATTAATGATTACAGCCTGTAAGGCCAATAATCTGCTCGAACTCTGCAATAATCCCAGAATAAGGCCTATTGTAATGCTCAGGCATCATGCATCATCATGGCACACACACAGGGCAGCAGAGCGCCGCCGCAGCACAGCAGCAGCAGCAGCGCAGCACAGGTGCCAATTTCCTTCAAAATTATTAGCACGCCCCCTTCGCATACTAATAAATCAGCTTGAATTTCTCCAGAATCTGTTATGTTTGAAATTGCAAATGCAGCGTCGCGCTGAATAGCCAGATCGTCCTGCATAGCAGGGATTGCGCCTTGTTGAATCAATAATGATGGTTAAAAGAAGCAGCAGCAGCCATTCTTCTGGATTCTAAGGAGTATGCTATATTCAATGAAAATTTCTAATTGCTTGTTCGCGACGATAAGAATTATAACTTCAGGATTAGATGCCAAGAATCGTAAGTCCATTGCTGCATACTTTTGAGTAATTTCATTTTCATTCTTAGTCAAATGTACCAACAGTGTTAGGGTTCCTTGCTTATGCAAAGGAAGGTGAACATCTTCATTTGAACGCAAGTTAGCAAGGGCACGAGATGCATCTTATCGGATCTCATCAATTTTAGCAAAGGCCATAGTCAACAAACCCATGCATGCCGATTCTTCGATCATGGTGATCTGATTCTCGTGCAATGCGGATAAATTTGCGAGAATCCCAGCAGCTTGCAATTGAATATCTTCAATATTTAATGCGATTGTCTTCAAAATTTGGCGAACAGCACGTTCTTGCACAATGTAACAGAGTAACCAGGACAGGAATTCCACCATCTTCTGCACATTTCAACTTGTAGTCAGGATTTTCCGCAAGATCACATAATGCAGAATTGTAACTGGATTAATAATTGAGGCATCGAGACAAGCTGAAATAATGTTTTGAACTTGCGGAAACTCATAGCGGATTGATAACAAACTTCTAAATCTTCTGCGTACGATAATGATACCAAGCCAGGAATGCCTTCGCCTTCAATGATCATGTATTAATGACAGAAGTTAAGATAGCAAATTAGCAATTCCACGAGTTGCCTCACGTTGGATGTAAATGCTATGAATGCCTCCAATGCAACGAATGCCTTTGATGCATTAGCCTTTGCGATAAACTCGTGAGTTTCAATACAGTGTACCTTCCGCCAAGTTGGCAACAGCTCCAATTGATTGTCGGGCAATATACAACAAAGTCTTTTTATTATCTTGAAAAGATTTGCATTACTCATGGCACCTTCTTGAACAATTCTTACTTTGTTTTGATTACCAGCCAAGCCGGCGACAGCTAAAGTGGAATAACGTTGGATTTCTTGATCAGGAAACCTCATCAAGAAAATCAAGGGACGCAACACGCTTTGATCGATCAATGTATCTTTTATTTCGCAAGCACACAAGTTACACAGGGCCAAAGTTGAATAGCGCTGGGAAGCAGAATCTAAGGATTTACCCAGATTCAAAATTGCAGGCAATGCTTTATTTTATTAGACACCAATATGTTCATTTGTGTACACCATAGCTACCGATTGAACGTACCTTAATTAAATTAGATGGATGGTGAATGTGATAATTTCAAAATTAATTCTCGTTAGAAACACAGGTGATTTGATGCTGTATATGGTATACATAGCACGATTCAAATTTAATTTCATCTACACTTTTATGATTTCCATAGATGATACATAATATTTTATCAAGAGGAGGGTCGAAACGCAATCTACTCTGTTCTCAATAAGTTAATCCTTTCAGTGTCATAGAAGTAGAAGTATAGTTCTCTGGGATATCATTTGTTCCAAATCTAAAGTATTCGAAATCAATGACGGATTACAAACGATCCACACAATGATCAATAAATAGCGAGAAACACAGTTTTGAGATAAGTTACCAATCAGCGTCATCACTATCATCCTCGGATGAATCCGATTCCGCTTGGATGTACTTTCTTCTTTCAAGTATCGCCTGGACAGATGCGCTGTTGGCTACAATAAGCAGGAATATAATTATAAGTAATATTAGAATTTCGTTTAAATACCGATATCTTACCAAAGCCATTGCTGGTACGATCACCACTTGCACTAGAACCAGCAGAATTTCGAGAGTTGTTCAAAGAATTATTAGAATCCTTCTTCTTCAAAGAACTTCCGCGACGAATAGCAGCGAGGAGATCAATATTGCCGCTCTATGCATCCAAACATAAGAAAAAATTACATTTGATCAATATAAATTATACTCACGAGTGGAGATGTTAACCTCATGGGATGTTCGGATACCATTTTGATCTTGCTTTCATCAGTTTCGTATGACGGTTCATTGGAGATTTTACCTGGCGTCGACAGGGACGTCTCGACTAAGACGTCAGCAAATGTTTGTAGCCTTACAGATTTCACCAATAACCGATGATAACCACTGGTAGAAGCAACAACTGGAGCAGTAAAATTATTGGTTGTAGCATCGCGCTTTGGTGGAGGTGGTGGTTTGAATAAAGGCCGAGGAGTTGAAGACTGAGGCAGGACTAAAAATACATCAGCAGGACTAACAGAAATATCTGCTTCATATTGAATCCTCGTTGGCAACGGCGGTGGTGGAGGAGGAGATGAAGTAGTAACAGACGAATCAGGAATTATAGTCTTGGTCATAGTTGAGCGATAATGATAACGGCTTGCTCGGGCAGAAAGAACGGCACTTGGAGCTCTTACAGGAGCATCAAAGTCAAGCTCATCGTCACTGCTATCAATATCACCATTTAATGGTGTTTTGTCACTAACTGTCAAGGAATTCGGCTTGTCATCGGAGATACTACCCTGCAAATTTTCCGATAGGAGTGATTGGTTTTCCTCGTCTGAGTCCCTGTCAGTCACGCTATCAGATGTAGTAAATCGCACTGATAACCGACGATTGGATAAAGACAATAAAGTTTCATTGTTTTGCGGAGAGATGAACTCATGGGACAGATCAGGGTTTCCATTGGTCGTAAAACCATCTCGGGTGTCTTGCAATATGGATTTACGCGGCGGGGGTGGTGGAGGTGCTGGTACAGAAGATAATAGAGAACCGGCGTTTTGATTATGCTCTTTTGTCGGCGTAACATGGAATGATTCGATCACCCTCTGGGGTGGTGGTATGGGAGGAGGCGGTGGAACTCGACGTTGAGGAGGTGAAGGAGCGATAGAGGGTGGAATTGCATCAACCAGATTTGTGGCTGTTGACACAAGAGTTGACCTTTGGACAATCTCATCCGGGAGGGATGACAACTCAAAGATTTTCTCCAGTACTGATGGCGGATTCACATGCTCCGGTGAAAATGAGGTATTCGTCAAAGGAGAAGTCGCAGACATCGCAGTGAAATCGCTACCTACTACAGATGATATACGTGAAGCGATTTCGTAAGTAGAATTTTCGTTTTCGGTTGATTTAATGGAATGTCCTGGTGAAGAAGAGTCTCGTCTCAATTGAGTTTTGAGACTGCTCTTTCTCCGCCTTGGGGCTTTCTCCTTAGGCACATTTGAATCTTTTGAAAACCTGGAAAAATTGTCAAATAATGAAGGAATATTTACCAATAAAACTTACAAATCTCGCCAATTTATAACTTGCTTCACTTGGCTTTTACGCTGTCGTTCCATCATCTGACTTTCTCTTAATATCTTGAACCGATTCTTCTTATCGGCTTTGCTAATTTTTCTTTCATTTTCAACGGAAGCAAGCCGCTGTTCTTGAGCATGAAACCATTGATCGAGAAAGTATTCGGGACATGAAAATCGATCCGCGAAATATCGCTGGTTGTCATTGAGACGGAAATATGGAGAAAATACAGATAAATTCTCAAGATTAGGGACTGCTTCGACAGATTTAATGCGAAGGCGCAACGTCTTGGCAATTTGTTTTCGATCGAGAAATGTATGAACTTGTTGATGAAAGTGTAATTTGTGTTGCAAAAAGTGATGAAAGTGATGATCTGGGACAGCACTACCAACTTTCCCATTATTGCCACAGACATTTCCTGTACAAGATCGATTTATGCTGAATCGATTATTTGAAGGTTGTATAGCTGGTGATTCCATCTCAAACAACAAACTGTCATCCAAAATAGTGCTTTCCTCCAATATCAAGTTTCCTGTGATCTGACGATTGTTCAGTAAGACCGGGTTCCCGGGCGATATTAATGAGGCAGATAAATGTTGACTATCAAGATTCATGTTGTCGACTGAATGTTGTATCCGGACAACATCACTCTTCAATTGGATTATTCGATTATTTGTGTTTGCCATCAAGGTGCATAAATCTTGAAACAATTCGTAGGAATGATCAGTGATTTGAGTGAGCATTTGGAAACATTGTCTAATTGACAAATAGTTGTGGTCACGGATCATAACATTTGCTTCAGTATTGGAATGATGAGTTGATGGTGAGGGAGTAAATAGTGGTGATGGTGAAAATTTTGTTGCACGCTTCAAACCGGTCACATCTCCATGCATCCGATATGCGTCAGTGCATTCGTTTAAATCGGTTGCGTACTTTCCATCGAAAGTGCGACCATACTCTGTGGCCACACCACCAGCCTGAACAGTCCTCGCAACTAAAGGCATTCTGTCGAGTCAAAATATGTGTAACAAAAGTAGGCGCGTGATGCCAGATGGCAAAGGGCTGTATACTTTTTGTTATTATAGCAGTACTGTATACCCCCTTCTGTACTCTTTTGGTTTTGCTCTCTGCCTCTCTGCTAGACTGGCGCGCTGCGCTGCTGCTGCTGCTCTGCTGCGCCTGGCGCTGCTCTGTGCCTCAACCCAGCACACCCAGCAATTCCAAATTTGATCCCGACTGTATGGTGTATACATACAATACACGGACTTAAATCAATGTATGCTACTTTTGTTTTATTCTGAACGAGTCTTTGGTGCCTCAATGTTCAAACATCATGACCTCGCACATAGATAAGAAAATAGCTTTGTTTGGGCTGTCTGGTAATCCTCCAACTGGGTTGCTTGGGCACCAAGGAATTGTTCGCACATTGGTTCAATGCGGCAACTTTGATGAAATTTGGATTCTTCCCGTGTATGCACACATATTTTCATCTAAACGAAATCAGTTGGTAGAGTTTGAGGACCGATTACGCATGTGTGAATTGTCATTTTCTCAAGAATCATCTGAATCCTGTGTTGTGCGGATTTGCACTTTTGAGAAAGACGTAGCTGAGCATTATATGACTATCCATGGGTCGAACTACCGAACTGGCACTGTCGACTTGCTCGAGTATTTGCATCAACGAGATTCTTTTTTGCAAGATGAAGCAATCCGGAAATATTACTTTGTTGTAGGAATGGACAGCGTCGCTGATATGGCAGCTGGTAAATGGAAGAATGTTGAAAGGTAGGAGCATGCTATGGTTTCTCGATCTGTTAGTGATGGTTATGTGTACGGTATGTAGAATATTGGAATTGGCTCATCTTGCAGTGGTGGAACGGTGTGGATGTTCGTCAGACTCCGCGACGTTAGATTTTATCGATCGTTTTCGATGCATGATATACTTTGTCGTCCCAGTTAGTACATTACTGGGTAATGTTTCTAGCACTGTAGTAAGAAGTCTCCTCATTGAAAATGGTCCCATTGACAGTGGTTTCCTTCATAAAGATGTTTTAGCTTATATTAATACAAGGCAACTTTTTAGAAAATGAGGATAAAACAATAAGTGCTGGAATAGGGCTTGTCGCATTTCGTGAACAACAATAAAAATTTTCATTAAATATGAAAGCTTAATTTATAAGTATGAGGTTATGGATGAGAGCGAATCAGCACACACAATGCAATTCCGTACATCTGCAATATATCAAATTTGGTTTCTCAACTAAATCGTCATCCGACTGCAAAAACAATGTACTTCTCCGCAATGATTATTTGCTGTAATGCAATCCTCGCATTTAAACACCATACAGCAAGTTGCCATCTACTTGGCCAGCTGGGCAGCGATTTTGGCGATGACGGCTTCCTTCTCGGCTGGGCTTTCGCACTTTCCTTGGCCCCTGGTAGCTTTGGAGTGAATCAGTTCACCAGTCTCGACAATAGTAACCTCAAAACGACCAGTGGTAGAAGGGTCTCTGGATGGGACCACTTCAACGTCTTCGCCGAACTTACTGTTAAGCGCTACTGCGAGGGCATCACAGTAACGCTGAAAACAAATCCAAAGAAATAATGTTAATTATTCAGCATGAAAAAATTGAAGAACTGCTCCACCTTGTAACCTCATCCACCGCAATATTCAACCTTGATATGAAGAGTCATTTTATTTAAAAGTGATTTCGGAAGTATGATGTGATGAACTGTTGTAGTAAAAATCTGATTAAAATCTTTCGAAGAGGCCAAATTACAATAGACGTTGAAGTAGATACCTCCAACACAAATGGAATATGTATGGAATAACCAAAACTTATGTACTTCTTGTAAAATCGATATTTTCTGAAGGTACAAATGATATTTGTAAGCCTTAATTGATTAATTGTAAAGTGCGATTTTCCTGAGTGCACACAAATATGAATGTAAATAATAAAATACAGCAAGAAGTCGGCCAAAGCTACATCGTTCCTTCTCCGAACTCATCGAACGACTGTAGCTATGATCTTATCTATCCCTTATTTCATTCCGCTTCTTGTAGTAACTGTAGGAAATGTCTATAGTGCAATAGATGTCTATCCATGGGGTACAAAGGATTACTACGACCGTTCGGATGAAATATTGGATACTTTGCGCAAGAACATGGTTTTGGATATCGTAGGAGATTCTATTCGAATCCCATTTTTGTCAGGAAAGGATAGAAATGAAGAACAAATTTATGATGGTGAGATGCATGTGAAAAATCAACAAGGAACTGAATTCGTTGCAAGTTTATCATCCTCGAAGAAGGAAAATGAGAAGAAGAAATTGGAGGCTGATGCATTACTGGTGAATGCGGGTCATTTGGCGAAAAAGTTTGATGGTCTCTGCTCAGTTTTGCCCATCGACTATTGGAACTATGAATGGTGCCATCGGTGAGAATTTTGAACTAAGTGCGATATTATTATATAGGTAATCATTTATGGTTTATCTTCTTTTAACAGTAATGAGATTCGTCAATTTCATGTTGAGTACAAGCCAAATAATAAAATCGAACGAAAACCTGATTGGAGTTTGGGTAAATATGTTCGTAGTATTGTTGTACGTACAGAAATTGGTAACGACAATTCACCTATTTCTAAACTGGTTGACTACTATGAAGGCGGGCAAATATGTCATGAGAACAATCTTTTGCGACGAACAGAAGTTCACATTCAATGTTGCGATGGGCAGTCGTACCCAAATGCGATGCGTGTAGATGGACAATCTTCGCAAGCAATTTTGAGCAGTATCGTAGAGCCAGAACTTTGCACATATGAAGCCACCGTGTGCTCACCACTGCTTTGTCCCGAAAATAGACTTCTAACATCATCAAAAGTATCTTCAAATAATCCTACCCAACTTACTCTGGTGGAAGCCATGGATGTGCTCAATGCCACTTGTCTATCTAAATTAGAAGAATGGTGGACTTATGAATTGTGTTTTGGCAAAGGTATTCGTCAAATCCGCTTTGATGTCTCACAATCAGTCAATAGTGAAGGATCGGTCACACAAAAGCAAGTCATTACAAATCAATATTATCTTGGTCTTCCTCATTTAGAGAACTACGTAAATGAGACTGCATTGCAAGAAAGAACAAGGTAGGTCAGTATATATGCCCTCGATAATATGCATAACACGAGTTTTGCTATGTGATACAGTAATAAAGGGCGAAATCTGGCTGTATCAGTTCGAGAAAAAGAAATTTTCGAGAGTAGTGGGATGTTATCTCCTCTATTTCGTGCGAGAGGACGTTCCCCAAACTTTCTCCGAATTGAATTCTCGAACGGAACACCTTGTGATCTAGATAATGTAAACCGCAGCGCGGTAGTTGAAGCTTATTGCGGACCTTCGTAAGTCTTTT
>JACCEA011583285.1_pt1 | contig 11027 bp, 9 predicted proteins | sample 7449851 | NCBI WGS metagenome assembly JACCEA01 (sample SAMN15323453, study PRJNA562643) | freshwater metagenome | isolation source: river surface water | place: USA:Blue River Watershed | collected 2017-08-18 | reverse complement strand
GGGCAAGTCCTGCTCCGGCAACAGCCAGTTCATTTCGATCACCGGCACTGCCTGACGATCCTGTGGCAGAACATCCAACTGGATGCCGCCTTGAGGCTGCTCTGGCAAGCGAATGAGCAGTTCACGGCGTGCGTAAAAATCCTGACCTTCACGCAAGCTCAACACACCGTTGATCAGTTCCGCCTGCTGGGGATTAAAGCGCTGTCCATTCAACTCGCCGTCCAGCTCTATCACCAGGTCTCCAGCGGGCTTGGCCGGGTGCATCCAGCGCAGGCTGAAAATATCGGCAACCCGCTCCGGATCGCTGGCAGCCATCTGCGCCAGACCGACCACAATGGTGCCCGCCGCCAGCCCGGCGAGAACAACCGGCGTGCGCGCCTTGCGCCAGTGCAACAGGGCAAACAACAGGGTTACAGGCGGTACAAGGCTGCCCCACCCCCAGAGCAATCCGACATCAAAGGCGCGCATGATCAGCCAGACCAGTGCGCAAATAAACAGCAGCGTTCCGCCCAGAATCAGCAGTGCATCCATTCTCTTCTCTCAACAGTCACTTGGCAGCCGGAATCAGGCAAAGACCGGTGAAATCATCAACAACAGGCTGCACAGCAACCCGATAAACCAGCAGAGACTGCGCGGTGACGGCTTGTCAGTGCAGTAAAAGAAGATGAACAACGCGCGGGCAATCACAAAAACAACCGACAGGATACTCACCAGCAGGCCATCCGAGCCCGTCACCGTGGCAATCAGAACACCAGCGGCAAACAGTGAAAATGCTTCGAAACTGTTCTGGTGTGCAGCCAGGGCTCTTGCGCCCAGACCAGTCAGTCTCAATTGCTGGGCTCGCGGATGATGATTGTCGTAGCCACCCTCCTCACTGTTCATGGCTTTGCCGACCGGAATTCTTGCCAGAAAAATCAGCACCGCGCTGAAAAAAACACACCATAACGGCAGAGTCATCGTCACCACTCCAGATTGATACTGCAAAAGTCGGATTGAGCCACGACAGCGCGAGAATGCACGCTCCCAGTTGTCGGCATTATAAGCAGGGCTCTGATGGAAAAATCCACCGGTCATGCCGGTAAACCGGCGCCTGAAAGCTGACCACTACATGCCCGGTCGCGGCGGCAAGTTTGCGTCAAGGAAACGCTCGATCTGCGCATAAGCCTGCTGCGCTTCGCTTAGTTGCTCGCCAAACATATGCCAGACATGCACCACATGGCGCCAGGTTTGCAAAGTAACCGGCGAACCGGCGGCCAGCGCCTTGTTCTGGTAACGCTGCGCATCATCCAGCAGCATCTCCTCTTCACTGGCATGAATCAGCAGCGGCGGCAGATTGGCCAGATCCCCATGAATCGGAGACACCAGCGGATTACAAGGGCGAATACGGTTAATCAGCAGGCTCAGCCACAGCAGCGCCGAACGCGGCACGCGCGTCAGCGGCGCAAACAGCGAACCGAGCATGGCATCACTGGCCAGATTGCTCTTCAGGGTTTTGCCGCTGAGCGTGCCATCCGTGGCCGGTGCCAAGGCAACCGCAGCATCGGCCGGGCGCAGCCCCTGATCACGGGCCCATGCGATGGTTGTGAGTGTCAGATTGCCACCGGCCGAATCGCCCGCCACCACCAGTGCAGTAAGCGGCTGCGGTCCATCTGGCCCGTTGTCCAGAATCCAGCGATAGGCAGAGCGGCAATCCTCGATACCGGCCTTGCGCGGATGCTCCGGCATCAAACGGTAATCAATGGCCAGCACAGCGCCGCCAGTCAGTTCAGAAAACCGGCTGGTAATCACCCGATGACTCTGCGGACTGCCCATGGCCCAGGCCCCGCCGTGGATATACAAGGTACGCCGTGAACTGTCGGCGCCGGGTGCCAACACCCACTCGGCCTTTATCCCTCCTGCATCCACCGGAACAAATTGCGCATTGAGCCGATGACCGTCACTCAGCGTATCCATAAACCGGCGCAGGGCTTTGAGGTGTTGCGACAACGGCAGGTTCCTGGTCTGCGCAGACAACGCACCGAGCACCTTCAATACATTGCGATGTTCATCATTGATTGTGTCTCCAGTTGCAAAACGCTGCCGGCGCAGCTCGGCTGCACTACCGGGCTGGTCGTACAGGCTCAAGTCAGCACCTGCCAGAAAGCGCGCAACAACAAACCAGATGGCCAGCAGAAGCAACAACGTCAGCAAGATGGATCCGATCAAGTGATACCCCCCGAATGATTCATTGAAACCCTGTGCCATGCAAAAAAACAAACCCGCTCTGGCAGACCGGATTGCAGGATCCGGACTGAAGAGCGGGCTTTGTCTGCGGCCTTACTTAGCCACTTTGCCTGGTGCTTTGCTGACTACAGGTAACGGTTTTGCCTTGCTTGCACTCGCGGCTGCCGGTTTGCGCACGGCGGGCTTGGCTTTCGGCGCGGAGGCAACCTTGGGTGCTGCGGACGCCTTGCTGGTTGATGCCTTGACGGCAGGCTTCTTGGCTGCGGAAGGTTTGTTACTGGCCGGGGTTTTAGCACTGGCACGCGCAGCTGCCGGAGCCGCTTGCGCTGCAACAGCAGGCAAAGCATCGGCCGCAGCCAGGAGTTCTTCCCAGGCCTCTTTCATGCACTGCGTGAAAAAACCCGGATCGGGGATCATTTCACGGCAGGAGACGGCCGACAGCCACATCACCCGGTTATAGCTGACGCCGGTCAGATTAAGGCCTGCGCCATTGGTGGGAATGCTCACCGGATAAAAACACATGGCCTTGGCGCCGGCCAGATAAAGGGCTACATCCGGGCCGCGAACATTCGACACCGTAATATTGACCGACTGCAGCAACAGCTTGCGCAGCAACAGATGACCGACAAAACTGGGCACTGTATCGAGCAGTTTGCTGACCAGATCAGCGCCCAGCTTTTCAGCCTGATGCTTGCCGGTCTGCGAGGCATAGTGAGCTGCCTTGAGACGCTCAAGCGGATCGGCAATGTCGGAACAGACACTCACGGTAGCCGCCCCCACCGCATTCCCGCCCGCCGAGGCGTCACTGCGCAACGACATCGGCATCAGCGCCAGCAAGGACTCCTGCGGCAACTCCTTTTTGCTCAGAAGGTACTTGCGCACAGCGCCACCGGCAACGGCAAGGAAAATGTCGTTGAGGGTCGCGCCCTTGACCTTGTCACGCACGCGTTTGATACGCGACAGCGGCATGCCGAAACCATCAAAAACCCGATGAGCCGAGACTTCAGCATCAAAACGGGTGGCTGGGGCCTTGGGAAAGCTGAGTTTTTCGGCATTCTCGGCATCGCCTTTGCCGCCAATCAGTTGCTCACTGCCAAGTTCGACAAACTTGCCGGCCAGCCGCGCAGAGAGCTTGCCAGCGTCCAGCACCCGATTAATCCCGTTGGAGACGGCCCGAGCAACAAATTCGGTCGCCGATGGATCCCGGTCCACGTAGATGGTTTTCTGGTCGGCGCTCGGCGCATCGGTGCTGGGTGTGAGAGACAGCAACTGGCTGGCCAGATGCAAGCCGGCCATCCCATCCACCGACGCGTGATGAAACTTCATGAACAGGGCGAAGGAGCCCGGTGGCAATTTCGGAATATTGTCCAGGCCTTCGATTACGTAGGCCTCCCAGAGCGGGCGACTGCGGTCCAGCGGGCGCGAATGCAAGCGCGCCACCTGGATCATCAACTGACGCCAGTCACCGGGTTTGGGCAAGGCGATATGACGTATGTGGTACTCAACGTCGATGTCTTTGTCTGCCACCCAATACGGCCGATCCAGACCAAATGGCACCATGGCCAACCGGCGACGGAAAATCGGGTGCAGATACATGCGGTCGTCGAAATGCTTGAGAATGTCCTTGAAGCGAACCTTGCCTTGTGGCGCAGTGCTGACATCAAAAATCATCATCATCGCAACATGGTTAAAGACGTTCTTCTGTTCCTGAAACAGGAAAATATTATCGGACCCGCTAAGTTGCTTCATGGTCATACCCTGGCGTGTTGTTTTTGGTGCCGCTTACATTTAGTGATCTTAGCCGCTAATCAGATTGCAGTGCTAGATGATTGCCCGTGCACTGCAAGACAGCAGTGTCCACTGGAGAGTGCTTCTACAATAAACATTCCATGTTTCTTCTTCCCCGGCCCATCGACTGACCGAACCCTCGTCAGCGCAGGAGCATCAGACCAATGACCGATGACCAGCACAAAACTCCTCCCGCCGACCAAGAGCTAGGTTTCAAGCAAGTGGCTCAAAGCGTTGCCGCTGCAGCTTTCGGCGTGCAAAGCGGAAAAAATCGCGAGCGCGATTTCAGCAAGGGCAAACCCAGCCACTTCATTGCACTGGGACTGATCTTCACCATCGTATTCATACTGGTGATTCTTGGCATTGTTCAGCTGGTGCTGCATCTGGCCGGTGTCTGACCCACGGTTCAGTGGCACCATTTTGACCCACCCCGGACCGGTCCGGGCAAAATCACGCACCAAAAACGCGCATCGAGCCTTGGGCACACATCCAAGCCTTCACTGCCCTGACGTTACTGAAACGGCTTGAACACGCCCCGCCGGTACGGTTGCGGGCCTGCAAACCGGCAATCAGGTCTGATTGGCACGCTCTTCGCTTAGTCCCAACCATGCAGGAGTACCCCTCGGGGTAGCGGCACGACAATTTGCAATAGCTGACTAGGGTTCCGGCCCATCTGGTTTAAACACACAGGTGGGTGACTGGTCCGAGAGTTGGCGACCTCCTTCGAGGTTACACGGCGGGATAAAAGCCCGGGAGATAGCGTTTGTTGCTCGAGGAGAGCAGTGCTGCGCTGCTCCTGCCCGCATTCATCGAACCGGAGGTCTATCCATGCAAAAGTCCATGCGCAAGTCCCTGCTGTCCACCCTGATTGTCACCGGCCTGACCGCCGTCTTGAGTCTCCCTGCCCACGCAGAGAAGAAAGACCACTTCAACGTCTGCTGGACCATCTACGCCGGCTGGATGCCCTGGGAATACGGCGCAGCTCAGGGCATCGTCGACAAGTGGGCGAAGAAGTACGACATCAGCATTGATGTGGTACAGCTCAACGATTACGTCGAGTCGATCAACCAGTACAGCGCCGGCCAGTTCGACGGCTGCACCATGACCAACATGGATGCCCTGACCATCCCCGCCGCTGGCGGCGTGGACAGTACCGCGCTGATCATCGGTGACTTCTCCAACGGCAACGACGGCATCGTCATCAAGGGCGATGGCAAGCGCGTCGCTGATCTGAAAGGAATGAATGTCAATCTGGTCGAACTGTCGGTTTCACACTACCTGCTGGCCCGTGGTCTGGAATCGGCAGGACTGGCCGAGAAGGATCTGAAAGTGGTCAACACGTCGGATGCCGACATGGTTGCCGCCTTCACCACTGCTGACGTACAAGCCGCCGTCACCTGGAACCCGCTGCTGGCCGAGATTGCTGCCACACCCGCCACCACCAAGGTATTTGATTCCAGCCAGATTCCCGGTGAAATCATCGACCTGATGGTGGTCAACAGCACCACCCTCAAGGACAACCCGTCGCTGGGCAAGGCGCTGACCGGTGCCTGGTACGAGATCATGGCGACCATGAGTGCCAACACGCCAGCGGGTACGTCTGCGCTGGAACACATGGCCAAGGCCTCCGGCACCGATCTTGCCGGCTTCAAGGCGCAACTGGCAGCCACCAAGATGTTCTATTCAGCCAAGGATGCCGTGGCCTTTGCCACCAGTGAGCAGTTGCCTGCCACCATGGCCAAGGTCGCCGAATTCTCGCACTCCCACGGCCTGCTCGGAGAAGGCGCCAAGAGTGCCGACGCCATCGGCATGAGCTTTGCCAACGGCGCGACCTTCGGCGACACCGGAAACCTCAAGCTGCGCTTCGAACCGACCTTCATGCAGATGGCCGCCGACGGCAAGCTCTGACGCTTCGGGTGGAAAACGGCCGCAGGCCTTTTCCACCTGGTGCACCCCGGCTGGTGGGAAATCGCTGCGCGAGTTTCCCACCCTACGCATAATTCAGCCCGAGAACTTCATGCGCCTGATCAACCGACACCCTGACAAAGGCGGCCGCCTGCTGCTGGTTTTGCTGCCGTTTGTGCTGCTGCTGACCCTGTATTTCATGGGATCGGCCATGCGTCTGGCCGACAACCCCAACGACAAGCTGCTGCCCAGTGCAACGCAGATGGCTGACGCCATTGATCGGTTGGCCTTTACCGAGGACAAGCGCAGCGGTGGGTATCTGTTCTGGCAGGACAGCGCTTCCAGCCTGCAACGTCTGGGGTTGGGCATTGGCATCGCAGCACTGACCGGTCTGTGCCTGGGTGTTTTGGCCGGTATTCTGCCGCTGTTCCGTGCCCCGCTGTCGCCGCTGCTGACGGTGTTGTCGATGGTGCCGCCGCTGGCGATCCTGCCGATTCTGTTTATCGTCTTCGGTCTGGGCGAGCTGTCCAAGGTGATGCTGATCGTCATCGGCATCACCCCGGTGCTGGCACGTGATCTGGAGCAGCGCGCCCGCGAGATTCCGGCGGAAATCCTGATCAAGGCGCAAACCCTTGGCGCCAGCACCTGGACCCTGATCCTGCGCGTGGTGCTGCCGCAACTGCTGCCGCGCCTGCTGATCGCCCTGCGTCTGGTGCTCGGCTCGGCCTGGCTATTCCTGATCGCCGCCGAGGCCATCGCCTCGACCGACGGCCTGGGTTACCGCATCTTTCTGGTCCGCCGTTACATGGCCATGGATGTGATCCTGCCGTATGTCGTGTGGATCACCCTGCTCGCCTGGCTGATGGACCTGGGGCTGCGTCGTCTGACCCAGCTGTGCTTTCCCTGGTTTGAAGGGAGCAAGGCATGAAGCCCTTTATCGAAGTCAAAAATGTCTGGCAGCAGTACGCCGATCAGATCGTGCTCGAACGCTTGAATCTGACGGTCAACGAAGGCGAATTCTGCACCCTGGTCGGTGCTTCCGGCTGCGGCAAGTCGACCTTTCTGCGCCTGCTGCTGGGTCAGGAGCGGCCGAGCAAGGGTGAAATCCTGCTGGTTGGTCAGCCGCTGCCGGGCGAACCGGATGCCAGCCGTGGCGTGGTGTTCCAGCGCTACTCAGTGTTCCCGCACCTGACCGTGCTGGACAACGTCGCCATCGGTCTGGAGCTACCGCGTGCGCCCATCCTTGGTCGTCTGTTTGGAGCGGCCAAGCGCGAGGCCCGTGAGCAGGCGTCGGTGATCCTGCACAAGGTCGGCCTCGGTCACGCGCTGGACAAATACCCCAGTCAGCTTTCCGGTGGCATGCAGCAGCGTCTGGCGATTGCCCAGGCGCTGATCATGAAGCCGCGCGTGCTGCTGCTCGACGAACCCTTCGGCGCGCTCGACCCGGGCATCCGCAAGGACATGCACGGCCTGCTGCTGGAGCTGTGGCAGGAAACCGGGCTGACTGTGTTTATGGTTACCCACGATCTGAGTGAGGGCTTCAGCCTCGGCACCCGCCTGCTGGTATTCGACAAGACCCGCATCGACCCGCATGCGCCCAACGCCTTTGGCGCGCGCATCACCTACGACATCCCGCTCAACAGCGACCGCCGCGCCACCCACGCCGCCGTCGAGGCGTTGCCGGCGCATGTCACCAACCCTTCCAAGGAGCACGCATGACCGCATCCCTGACCCTGCGCCCGAGCCTCTACGAGGAACGCGTACCCGGCGGCGGCCACACCTCTTTCGTCCTCAAGCGCGGCCAACTGCTGCGCATCACCGACCTCGAAGGCGGCGCCAACGTCAGCCTGCTGCTCTTGAGTGCAGCCGAGAAAAGCGAACGACTGAACCTGCCCGACACCCTCAAGTGCCAGCACACCGCCAAACTCACCGCCGGCCACTGCCTGTACTCGGATATGGGCAGAATTCTGGCAGCAATAACCGCCGACACCTGCGGCTGGCACGACAGCCTGGGCGGCGTGCTCAACGCAGCAGAAGTCGCCGAGAAATACGGTGCCGGGCGATATCAGGAACTGCGCAACCACTTCTTCCGCAATGGTGCGGACAACCTGCTGGTGGAAATGGGCAAGTGGAACCTTGGCCTTGCGGACCTGCTGATGAACCTAAACCTGTTCAGCAAGGTGACAGTGGATGCGGGCGGCTGCTTCCACTTCCAGCCCGGTAACTCCAAGGCTGGCGACTACCTTGAGCTGTACGCGCCGATGGACACCCTGGTGGTGCTAACCGCCCTGCAACACCCCATGGATCCCAATCCCGCTTACGCCCCCAAGCCGGTGCAGCTCTCCTGGTCCAAGGTCGAGAGCGACGGCATCAGCGTGCTGTGCCGTACATCGCGCGCGGAAAACGCTCGCGGCTTCCACAACACCGAACGTCTGTACATCTGAGGGTTGCCCATATGAATGTGATTGAAAGCAGCCTGCAGCCGGAAGCCGCCGTATTCCGTCAGGTCATTCCGGCGGGCGAGCCGTTTCTCTGCGAAGTCAAAGCCGGGCAGAGCGTGCGCCTACTCGATCTGGAAGGTAATCAGGCAGTCGACACCTTGTTCTTCAGTGCGAAAAACCCGCGCGAGCGCTACGACCCGCAGCGCACCCTGCGCAAGCAGAACAGCGTGTACCTGACCACCGGCACGGTGCTCTGGTCCAATCTGGGCAATCCGTTGCTGACTATCACCGCCGACACCTGCGGCCGCCATGACACCCTCGGTGGCGCCTGCGCGCAGGAGAGCAACACCGTGCGCTACGCTCTCGACAAACGCTACATGCACAGCTGCCGCGACAACTTCCTGCGCGGCGCCCTGCATGACGGACGTCTGGAAAAACGCGATCTCGGCGCCAACATCAACTTCTTCATGAACGTGCCCGTCACCCCGGAGGGCGGTCTGACTTTCGAGGACGGTATCTCCGCGCCGGGCAAGTATGTGGAGCTGAAGGCGCATATGGACGTCATCGTGCTGATCTCCAACTGCCCGCAGCTGAACAACCCGTGCAACGCCTATAACCCGACCCCGGCCGAGGTGTTGGTGTGGGATTGAGTAAAGGTAGCCCGGATGCAATCCGGGAAGCAGGCAACCTTACCCCCCGGATTCCATCCGGGCTACGCCGCCCCTACACAAAGACCGTAGGATGGGTTAGCCAAAGGCGTAACCCATCGATGGGTATCGCTGCGCTCCACCCATCCTACAAAGCCGCATAACGAAGAATTTTCAGCCACGGACGACCGTGGTGCAGACCGAATACAGCGGGACGGCCCGCCTTCCCTTCCGAGGGCTATGTGATGTTCGACAAACTCCTGATCGCCAACCGTGGCGCCATCGCCTGCCGCATCCTGCGCACCCTGCACCAGCTCGACGTCAAGGGTGTGGCCGTGTACTCCGAGGCCGACGCCGCCAGCCTGCATATCCAGCAGGCCGATGAAGCCTTCAGCCTCGGCGAAGGCCCTGCTACCCAGACCTATCTGGTGGTCGACAAGATCCTCAACGTCGCCAGGCAGACCGGCGCTAAAGCCATTCACCCCGGCTACGGCTTCCTCTCCGAAAACGCGGCGTTTGCCGAAGCCTGCGAGGCCGCCGGTATCGCCTTTGTCGGCCCGACCCCTGAGCAGCTGCGCGTATTCGGCCTGAAGCACACCGCCCGCGCCCTGGCCAAACAGCACGACGTGCCGATGTTGGAAGGCACCGAGCTGCTGGAAAACCTCGAGGCCGCGCTAGTCGCAGGTGATGAAGTCGGCTACCCGGTGATGCTCAAAAGCACCGCCGGCGGTGGCGGCATCGGCATGCGCGTATGCAACAGTGCCGCTGAACTCTCAGACGCCTTCGAGGCGGTCAAGCGCCTGGGGCAGAACAACTTCAGCGACAGCGGCGTGTTCATCGAGAAATACATCCAGCGCGCCCGCCATCTGGAAGTGCAGGTATTTGGCGACGGCCAGGGTGAAGTCCTCGCCCTCGGCGTACGCGACTGCTCGGTGCAGCGGCGTAACCAGAAGGTGCTGGAAGAAACCCCGGCACCGAACCTGCCGGACGGCATGGCCGAGGAGCTGTGCGCGGCGGCGATCAAGCTGGCCAAGGCCGTGAATTACCGCAGCGCCGGCACCGTGGAGTTCGTCTACGACAGCGCGGCCGAGCGCTTCTACTTCCTCGAAGTGAACACCCGCCTGCAGGTCGAGCACGGCGTCACCGAACAGGTGTGGGGCGTCGATCTGGTGCGCTGGATGATCGAACTGGCGGCCGGCGATCTTCCGCCGCTCAGCGAACTGGGCAAAGGCCTTGAACCCAGCGGCCACGCCATCCAGGCGCGCCTGTATGCCGAAGACCCGGGCCGCGACTTCCAGCCCTGCCCCGGCCTGCTCACCGCCGTCAGCTTCCCCGAAGCCGATGGCAAAGCTTTGCGCATCGACACCTGGGTCGAGGCCGGCTGCGAGATTCCGCCCTACTTCGACCCGATGATCGCCAAGGTCATCACCTGGGCACCGACTCGCGAGCAGGCCAGCGCCGCACTCAGCCAGGCCCTAGCCGATACCCTGCTGTACGGCGTGGAAACCAACCGCCAGTACCTGCGCCAGATCCTCAGTGACGCGCCCTTCGCCGAAGGCAATCCCTGGACCCGCTGTCTGGAAGGTCTGACCTACCGCGCCAGCACCTTCGAGGTGCTGTCCGCCGGCACCCAGACCACGGTGCAGGACTTCCCCGGCCGCCTCGGCTACTGGGCCGTCGGCGTACCGCCGTCGGGGCCGATGGACGACCGCGCCCTGCGCCTGGGCAACCGCCTGCTAGGCAACGAGGAAGGCGCCGCCGGCCTGGAAATCACCATGAGCGGCCCGCTGCTGCGCTTCAACACCGATGCGGTGGTGGCGGTGACCGGTGCGCCGACTCCTCTAAGCGTGGATGGCAACGAACAGCCAATGAACACCGCGCTACTGATCAAGGCCGGCAGCACGCTGAGCCTCGGCACTATCGCCGGCAGCGGCGCGCGTTCGTACCTGACCCTGCGCGGCGGCCTGGAGGTGCCCGAATACCTGGGTTCGAAAAGCACCTTCACCCTCGGCCAGTTCGGTGG
>JACCEA012131573.1_pt1 | contig 11031 bp, 8 predicted proteins | sample 7449851 | NCBI WGS metagenome assembly JACCEA01 (sample SAMN15323453, study PRJNA562643) | freshwater metagenome | isolation source: river surface water | place: USA:Blue River Watershed | collected 2017-08-18 | reverse complement strand
GCCGCACACTCTGGGTCGTTGTGCTTTACAGACTGTGGATCATAAGCATGGAAGTACCCGCCTGTAGTAGAATAGTTATTGTGACGCAGAGCTTCGTCATGAGATAGAGGGTGGTGGAATTGCGGAGGTGGAGGATCCGGATTGCTAGCACCCGCGGCGGGCACAGAGGGATGCTTCTTGACCATATTGGCGTACTTCAAACCATGAGGAGGTTGATATACCTTTGGCTGCTCGCCGCGCTTGTGTATCATGACCTTGGCTGCACTTTCTGCATTGATGTCTGCAGGTGGTGAATCTATGGGCTTTGTGTGTAATTGTGTAGGGGATAACGGGATAGAAGAGGAGGCAACACGGACTGTTGGCTGTGAATGCGCAACAGACGTGATATGTTTGACGCCATCGTGGACACGAGCAGTATTGAATGTCTCGGAATGTTTGTGGATTGGATGTTGTGATAGCTGTCCTCCATGGAAGGTGGGTATCTTAGTGATTGTTCTAATCTCATCAGTGCGCCTTCTAAGATGTTCGGACGATTCGCCCGAGATTTCCTCCAGCAGATCCTCCCCACGATTCACTCCAATCAGTGAGAGAAGGAGCAAGAGAAGTGATGCAGATGACCACATCATTCTTCGACCTGCTTTCTCGCCTTGGATGATCAAAAATATTGCTTTTGTTTCATTCAGCACCAACCGCCAATACCGCTAACGCCCCGGGGAGGAACGGTTCTCTCGTTTCCGTCATCATATCGTCACAAATTCGCCACCCCGTTCGCCACTTCTGCACCACACACAAAACCAAAAATTCTTTTATTTTTTATTTATATTTATTAACTATTATTTTTATCTCTTTCCCACTTCGTATTTGTTTTGAAAACTCACCATATAAAGATGACTGCAGATGAGAGTGAAGTGAAGGAAGTTGTAAAGGACGAGAAGAAGGCAGAGGGAGAAGAAGAGTACAAGGTGACTCTTATCTCTGACAAGTCCAAGGCCAAGGTCGGCATAATGCACTACATTGCGATTGCCTTGTGGCTTGGTTGGTTCTCCTTCTACTTCTACTTTCCTATCTTCTTTGTTGTGGGTATGTACACTTTCCCAAAGGTAGTAGGTCTCGTGCTGGCTGTTGTAGTGACCTCCGCAGTCTATCCTATCGCTGACAAGTATCAACCCAAGGTAAGTCTCTCAACCCTCTTATGACAGACAAATCACTCACTCACCCACTCTCTCTTTCTCTCACAGTGGGGATTTCAACTGGGTGCATGGCAAATGCGAATGGCAGAGGAGTACTTCCGCATTCGCTTATTCTTTGAAGACTATGAGGCGACCAATACCTGTGGTCCCTCGATAATGACAATCGAACCACACGATGTGCTGCCAGTAGGCCTCTGCGCATACTCCAATGCGATCAACACACTCTCTGGCCATATCATCCGCGGTTGCTTGGCCTCAGCGTGCTTCTCTATCCCTTGCATGAGACACATCTACTCGTGGGCGAGAGCGACGAACATTGAGCGCAAGACAATGCACAAGCTATTATCCACTGGTCAGACGGTGTGCATCTGTCCCGGCGGTGCCCATGAAGTCACTTACATGGCACAGGTTGACCTTGGTTCGAATGAGATTCACTTACAACTCAAGAACCGGTACGGGTTTATCAAACTCGCAATGCAGCATGGCAGTGCGATTATCCCGACATTCGCCTTCAATCAACGCAAGGTATGGGACTTCTGGGTACCTCCTTTCAAATGGTTGCATAAATTAGGACGTAAAGCGGGATTTATTCCTCTCGTCTTCTTTGGTGTCGGTGGTCTCCCGATTACTCAAGCTCGTTCTATGCCTATTGACATCGTACTCGCTAAGCCTATTCGCATTCAAAAGGTTCCGGAAGGCACTGAGATCACTACTGAGATGATTCAACCTTATCTCGATGAGTTTGTTGCTGTGACAGAGAGAATGTTTGAGAAGAATAAAGCCAAGTTTGGTATGGCCGATGCTAAGCTTGTTATCCATTAAGTGAGTGTATTGTTTGGTTAGTGTCTGTAGTAGATAGTATAGTATGTTGAACTGTGAACTTTAACGTGTTTATAATATCTCTTTAGTGGCCAGGGATATAGTCTTTGTAAATGAAATAAATTATTCCATATTTAAATTACTTCCAATAATTTCACAATCATCAAACTAGGGGAGACGTTGTAGATTAAGCAGAGGAAAATCCATCAATATGAATAAAAGTGAATTAACCATTAATTATTTTCAAATTGAATAAGTACTATTTACTATAACTACTATATACAATATTATTATCTTGTGTGTGGTTTTCACAAATCACAAGGACAAAATTTATTCTCAATCATATTATTCACTCTACACGACATGGTCAATCAGTCAGTCAATCCCACATTACATTCACATACTATACAATACAAAATATAAATACCGTCAAAAAATACCATTAATTAGTTTAAACACTGGTAATGAACAATAACATCGATAACATCCTCCTTCTTTCATATTTGCCTCGTATCAGTCTCTCTCTCTCTCTTTTTATTGTATTTTCAATCGTTTTATAATATTATTACCTTCCTATTTCTACTGCTACGTGTTACATTGCAATACCTATAATACAAGGGACTATACCTACATGCGTAATGAGTGACACTTACATACAATATACAAGGGTTGGAAGTGTGCGGGAGAGAAAGAGGAGAGGGTAATGGGTCGTCCTATTTGGGCTACAGACACTGCGAAGCTGTGCGACTAGTGCAAAACTCTCACAGACTCAGTCCAATAGGGGTAGATAGCTAGGTAGTGAAATAGACCAAATACACCGTCTCGCTCTCTCCATCGAATAAAAAGAGAGAGAGGGACAAGTGGCGTGAACAGATAGAGAGAGAGATGAATCACTTACTACTACAGTGAGAGAAGGAGAGAGCTAAAGGGGGACCAAACACATGACGCACGGACTATCTCACTAACAGACTAACGGGGCACTGACAGCGTCACTCTAGACGATGTCGTCGAGGTTAACGGCCATGCCCTCCTCATTGCTGGGCGTGCGTAAGTTATTCCCACCTCCGACATTTCGCCGTTGAAATGCGCTATTGGCCGCGGCGTCTACTAGTGAGGCTTTACTGGTACCCCGATCTCGGTCTCGGTCCCCCGTGCTGCTCATCGGCCGAGCTCGTCCCGCACTGCCGTAGGCCACGCCCGCGCTACCCTGTGCCTGTCCCGCCACGGCCTGGTCAAAGGCACCGTCCGGGTCATTGTCCACCGGAATACTAACCCCATTGGGGTCTTCTTCGTCGTACTCTGATTGTTCGTACAGTCTCTCTCGCTCTCTCTCTCTATCACCGCGTCCTCGTCGGTCTCTCTCTCTGTCTCTATCGCCGTCTCTGCCGCGCGCACGACTACTCGATCGGTCTCTCTCTCTGTCTCTGCGGCGATCTCTGTCTCTCTCTCTATCGCCATCGCCATACTCTCTGTCTCTCTCTCCCTCGGCGTACTCTCTGTCTCTCTCTTCGTAGTCTCTGTCTCTCCCTCTCGCCCTACTACTACTGCGATGTCTCTCTCTGTCTCTATCGCGGTCTCTGTCTCTCTCTCTATCGCCGTGTCTGCGACTACTAGACCGTCGTCGGTCTCTGTCGTCGTCTCTGTCCCCGCGAGACCTACTCGGCGCCCTGTGCCCTCTCTCTCTGTCCCTCTCTCTGTCTCTGTCGCGATCCTTATCGCGGACCGCTTTAAGGTCGGACGCACTGCCCACGCGTGTACCCCCCGGCGCTCTGTCTCTGATTGGCGGAGGATTGGCAGGCGATGGCACTGGGCGGTGAAGCTGCATGGGAGGAGCTCCCCCGGGCGTTGGTCGAGACGACGAGGCGACGCGTTGTTGAAACTCATTGTCAGAGTCTGCGACTCCCGCACCTCCTCCTTGCACCTCCTCGCTATCGAGATTGCCTCCCAATACCAGCCTATTGGGTTGGTTTCTGTGGGAGCCTTCGACAGAAGAAGTGGAGGGACCGGGATGCATCGCACTCTGTTGGTCGCCGTCTCTCTCCCTCTCTCGCTCCTTCTCGCGATCGTCTTTGATTGTCAGTGCGGCCGTGCCTTGCGTTATTCCAGCGTCCAATAGTCCGTCCCCGCCCGCAGCCATATGTGACAAGTTGTGGATAGGAGGCTTGTTCTGTGGAAGCAGAGCACGAGCAGCAGGCATTGGTCTCTGACCCTGAGCAGAGGTCGGTGCACCGGTGTTCCTCTCTCCGGCATTGCGAGTGCTATTGAGAGCGTCGCGGAAGAGCATGACAATCGCGTCGAGACCGCGATCGATAGCGCGAGAGAGCGGAGTCCAGCGCTTCTCAATCCACTCGCCCTGCCAAGTCTCTGGGTCTGCGGTCTCTTCCACCGGGATGAGGTCCACAGCCATAGACTCTGACGAATCTGGGAAGATCTGCAACAACAATTGAATGATCTCGACGACTGGGTGCATCGCAGAGATGACGCAGTGAATGGGCAGCAGACCGTCCTTGCTCTTGTGAAAAGCAGCCTCGGGGTAGTGTTCCAGCAACAATGACGCAATCTGAGGGTTAGGTCGAGCACAGTCTAAGGCGAGGTGCAGCGGGAGATAACCCTCGTCATCGGCGACCTTGGCAGCGCCAGGGAATGCTTGCAACATGAGGTGAATGCCGTCGATGTTCGGAGTGCCCTGGTCCAAGGCGCGGTGAATGGGTAGTTGTCCGTTACTATTGGGGCATTGAAGGGCTTGAGGGTACAACTCGATCAATGTCTGCAACGCCTCTAGACCTATGTCACTGCGATTCACACACTGGTGTAGAGGGAGCCAGCCAGTCTTATCGAACGTGCGCAAACCGTCAGGATGCACTTGTACTAACGCACGGAGCACGCCAACATGTGGACGTTCTCTATTGACACACCAGTGTACCGGAAGAGAGCCCTTCAAACAAGCCTTTGATGCCGCAGAAGGATTAGCAGTGACCAAAGCAGCAACAACATCGATATTGGGGTTGTCTTGGTTGACTGCCCAGTGCAGGGGGAGATAGCCGTCGATATCCGCGACCCACGGAGCCTTTGGGTTCGCATTTATCAAGTACGTGATCATCTCAGGCGTACAGTTAGCATTGTGTGTGATCCAGTGCAAAGGAAGAGCACCAGATTTGTCAGCAGTCCATGCGCCAGCGGGGAAGGCTTTGAGGACCATCTTGAGTGACTCGATGGCCATGATGGCCGAAGTCTTGAGAGCGGTGTGATGCAAGAGTACCTTACCAGTGCTTGGAGTGACCTGTGCAGCAATCTCCGGGAACACCGACAGAATAGCATTGGAGATCTGTGAGTAGTAGATCGCTGAGTCTAGCAGATCGTGAGGTGGATCGAATGTGATCGAGTCTAGTAAGATATTGCCCAACTCTGCGGTGAAGCCAAAGAGCACGCGAGTGCCCACTGAGCGGGAGACCAACGAGCCCTTGGCGCGGTAGACCTTGTTGACATCGCGCAAAGCACCGATGCAATCGAATATATGTGTGATCAAGTTGACGGTTGGATCGACATCTACGCCGCCCATAGACCGATCCGTGCCGAAGGGGATCTTCAGTGTCTTGAGCAGCTTCACCACGTACCCAGGCAGCAATTGCTGACCAGGCCGTCCGATGTCAATGCCACCCACAGGCATGGGAGCGATTGTTGCCATCTTCTATTGTGAACTGTGTAATTGAAACTGGAATAGATTTTTGTTCTGTGTGTGAGTGAGTCGACGTTGTCTCTCTCTCTCTCTAAAATTCACTGACTCTTGAAAAAAAGCGGATTCACTCCTTCTCTCTTCACTATGTCTAGCTTGATTATGTGGATAATTGATTCGTTGAATTGTTTCTTCCTCAGTTGGTGGGGATTGAGTCTGCTATTCTGACGCTTCGTCTGTGGTTCTCTCTCTATCTCTCTTCTCGCGAAGAAAAATTAAAAAATGAAAAAGGGAGAAAAATGAAACAACAAAGGTAATCAGAAGATACCACAAGGTTAATGAGTTGTGGAATTGACCGAATCCAGACGTAGTAGTTGAGTACTGACTACGAGATGATGAAGATATTTTTAATTCTGTGGCGGTTCCAGTCTTCCACCCAAGCTTCGCCCATTTGAGCGGCCTGGGCGAGAGTATAACGGTGGACGGTTTCACCCATTCACCATACTTGGAGTTTAACCGAATTAACTGACCGCCAATGGAGATTCGCGCAAAAGATCGAGTTTCAACGGCATTTCCATGAAAATCTACTTTTGATAGTTATGAGAAACACGAGGTTTGCACCATCGTCGCATCGTTGGTTTTGTTGTTTTTTTTTATTTATTGGCAGAATAGAACACACGTATTCCCACCAAGAAACCATGAACCGACACAAGACTCTCTCTATCACTCTTCGTGACCTTCGTGTGGCGAAGTTGAATCGTCGCGTTCGCGCTAATCCTTGCACTGAGGAGCTTGACACATTCTTGACTGCCATCAGTATCTATGGTGAAGGCAAGGTACCAATTGCTGTGAGTAAGAGATTGGCGGATTGCATGGATCAAGTGGTTAGTTATACACATTGTAACATGAGTGGTTTTTTAATTAGACTCTCTTTCTCTTGCATCTCTCTCGCTCTCGCTCTCCTTCTATTCCAGGTCCCAAAGACCAAGTCTGCGACAGTACAGTTTCACTTGTCAAAGTTCGTCAAGAGCGACTAGGTAGAGACAGTTGTCGGATCTTCTTTGTGATTGGATTGTATATGTGTTGTGTTCATTAGTGGGATTTGTCGTGATGGGAACTAGTTGGCCGTGTATGTAGATAGTTCGTTAGGTTGTGGTCGACCAGTCTCCTTATTATTGCACATACTTTTTCAGGGTTGTAGCCAACGGACTGCGACCGTAATATCTAGAAGCATCAAGTTGTGTTTGTGTGCAGTGTTATTGATATCCATAAATGCATCAAACAAATCTTGTATTCGCGTCATTTTTTTTTTCGTCTTTGGCACACAAAATATATGATCATGATGTTCTACGTTCTAGTCTGTCATATACAATAAACTCGAAACATATATCACACCTTCAATCTCGATCCGAGGAAGGTGGTTGTATGATTGATTGAAACAAACAATTAACATGGTGAACATTGGTACGTATTCGCCAACACGGTTTAGGTGTCTCAGTGCATACTGACCTGGCCATGCGTGCTGCGCACACGCAACCTTGCATGGACAACGCTTGGTTATGACAGGACCTACATGATACTTCTATAATCTCAGCGGTTTGGATATAATACCTGCACTTTCTTCACTTGCAAAGTTAGTTTAACTCGATTTTATTGTTGTGGTCACTCAATGGCTGCATCAATTATTTTTATTTAAAAATATTTCCATCAATTATTAATAATGGATTGAGAGGGCGGGTTTGCATGAGTCCACAGGCGGTCGTTGTACTCATTTGCGGTTAATATAATGTTCAAGATCTCAAATAGCATGATGTGTGGCAATTGGTGGAGATGCCCTCTATCCTTGTGGTTATTATTGGTGAGAGTTGGAATAACTATGACTATATCAGCAACAGCAACGATGCCAATTGCCGATACAAGCAAATTCCATGGAATCACTTTAGCAGCAACGAACACCATCCCTGCCACTCAATACCAAGCTCTCTCTGATCTATATCATGATTTGCACAAATTACAGCATCTCGATCTCTCGCACAATCGCCTTCTCCCCTCCACTATCCCTCGTAGCTATGGTAATCTCACATCCCAACAGTATCTCAATCTCTATCGCAGCGGACTAATCGGTAAAATCCCTTACTCGATAGGGTATTTGCGCAATTTGACAACGCTCTACTTCGACTGCAATGACTTAACCGGCAGTATCCCCTCATCTCTGGGACTATTGACACGTCTCCAAGGTTTCTATATCGATACCAACCTGCTCTCCGGCAGCATCCCCTCAGCTATGGAAGCGATGACGTCACTGTCTGTTGTGCATATGAACAATAATATGCTCACAGACTCGATCCCTTCCTCTCTCAGTGCATGGACGAATAACAGGAAGTCTGCCTCATTCATACAGGATACTTTGTCACTGATTCCAGTGTTATGGTAGGTAGAAGCTGGGTGTGAATTCGATATAACACGAGTGAAAGTCTATCTCTCAAAATCTTTCCAATTGCGACGGAAATTCTTTGTTCGTTGGACGACTGATATTATCGTGTCTTTGTGCTTAGATGTGGCATTTCCATTGCTCACTCTGAATATTGTTATCAACATAGCAAAAGACTGTTGGGAGATTCGATGTGCGTTGGGGATATTGCGGCAGAACGTTGCGAGCTACAAAGGTGAGGGTGAGAGTCAAAGAGACTTGAAAGTGGGAATAATAGAGGTTGCGCATAGTAGTATAGTTGAAGAGTGCGTAGTTCCAGTCATTGAAGCTATGTGGTTGGGAATTCTCATCACAGTGTTTATTTAGGCGTATATATTCGACATATAGTCTCTCCATCTGTAGGATAATGCTGTTCTTTTTCTTATGGTTCAATCAAGCAACTAAAACAGCCCAATAAGGTTAGTTAGCTGATCACCCCGATCGCGGACACGGCGACAGCAATCCAGCAAAAGAGAATCACATTACAATTCAGATCATAAAAAAATTCAGTGCTTGCGATAGACCTTCAGTGGTCTGATTTACTCTGCATGGTAATGTATTTCATTGACCAAAGTAACCTTTGCCGGACCCTCGCACTTGGCGGGTGATGATTATGCAGAGTATTAGGTAAGATACTTTCACGTCATTAAAGCGGTTATGCGCTAACGAGCTCCTACCACCCCATAGAATAGGCTAGGGTGAGATTTGGAGCGAATCCTCAGTGATATCGCATATTTCTATGAGTGGAAAGTGTTTGTACAGGGCGAAGATTGGAGGCGATCGATTCCATAGCGAGTATGACCAGGCAGCAGTTGGTCACAAAGCGATAAAACGATAAAGGGACTTACAGATGATGTGTTGATGATGATAGAGGGTCAGCGTTTCGTTCACAAGGTTTCCAGGTAGGTCATACACGATTGTGCACGCAAGCGGGTCCTCTGCTGCTCATGGTTGTGACGAGAGGTCGGACAGAGAGGGAAAGAGAGAAAGACGCAACGAGATTAGAATATTGAAAAGTATGGTATGAAGTTTGAAAGCACCGGGAAAATCCCATATACCGGTGTTGGGGTAAGCTACAACTAGATGGTGAAGCAGGGATGCAGTGGGAAGACTTGGTTGAGTAGATGCAGGTCACGAGAATGAGTATGACATTCTGTTGTGCTGCTACTTGATGCAATAGCTGACTCCCATATTCTGACGGTAGATAGCGCAATGTTTGGGGAGAATAACTTCTTGGAGGACATAATGCGATATCTGTAGTCAGTAGATGGAGGATTGGATGCTTGAAAATTGTGACCAGCAGGTTAATCGAGTTGCCATAGTGTCCACAATGCGCAAAGAGCTGTGCAGTCGCATATTTGAAAGCCAACAATCACAAGCTGGAATTAAAGAATCTCATCTCTGTCTCCAGAATATCAACAAATTAAATGGGGAAAGATTGCCGTGTGGTGGTGAGATGATGGACAGTGTCTGGGAGGACTTGCTGGGTGAGAGAAATAAACTAGAGACATCAGAGCATTGTGAGCACTGAGCGATGGGGATGATAATTGAACGCGCAATCCCTACACGATGTCAGTAACTCCAGAATACTATGAAGTAGCCTTGGAAAGACCAATGTACTTTCCTGGCGAGATCATCAGGGTGAGTATATTTTGTTGAATTCACCGTGAGACTTGAAATATATGAGGGTAATTGGGTAATTCCTTGGATATTTTGTAAAAACCTTTTATATCCAGAGCTTCATAATGTTGTTTATAAAGTGCTCGGGCAAGGGGATTGGATAGAATTTTTTGACCTTTGTTCTTCCTTTTTTCTTTGCGCTTTGTCATCTGTATTGGATGGGTTTATTGTTTGAGTTGCATGGGAGTAGTATAAAACTGGATTCAGGTCTAGTGAGAGAAGCAACTTATTTAATTACTTTGGTGATTTTGTATTGTTTTTCTGTCTAAGAGTTCACATGTTTATAAATAGCTGCGTTGGCATGTGTTGTTGATGGGAAGTTATGGTTTACCTCTGAGCTATCGGACCTTTATAATGTTTCCAAGTTACCTTCTGAGTTAAATTGTTTCATAGAGAGTTCAGTTTTGTAGAAGAAACAGCAGTTTTAACCCTACCTTGAACGGCCGTTGATTGTATTCTTCCATATTATGGTTGTAACTTTTAACAACGGCATATAGAATGAAAGAGGCAGAATATATATGCTTTTAATTTTATTACAAAGCATAACGAGTTGTGATGTATCTTTCCACATATTCCAAATGCAAACATAAGCAGAATAAAGGTACAGCCACTATTGCATCAGCAATTCACTACGAAAGTAAGCCTGACCCCGAACTGACTGGAACGACAAACCAACAAGTCCAAAACAATGAAGAATTGACTCTAGAACACACAATGCAAACTTTATAGAGTTGCTAACTGGGTCTTCGAAAAAAGCTAACACCAAAGACATAGCGTAAATAAGGAGGAAGAGCATCAATGGCGATGCCTACGAAGGGTCTACAATTTCGATCTTTACAAAATATCCAAGGAATTACCCAATTACCCTCATATATTTCAAGTCTCACCGTGAATTCAACAGAGATCATCCCCATCGCTCAGTGCTCACAATGCTCTGAAGACACTACCTTATTTCTCTCATCCGGCAAGTCCTCCCAGACACTGTCCATCATCTCACCACCACACGGCAATCTTTACCTATTTAATTTGTTGATATTCTGGAGACAGAGATGAGATTCTTTAATTCCAGCTTGTGATTGTTGGCTTTCAAATATGCGACTGCACAGCTCCTTGCGCATTGTGGACACTATGGCAACTCGATTAACCTGCTGGTCACAATTTTCAAGCATCCAATCCTCCATCTACTGACTACAGATATC
>JACCEA011320997.1_pt1 | contig 11032 bp, 11 predicted proteins | sample 7449851 | NCBI WGS metagenome assembly JACCEA01 (sample SAMN15323453, study PRJNA562643) | freshwater metagenome | isolation source: river surface water | place: USA:Blue River Watershed | collected 2017-08-18 | reverse complement strand
CCATGATGCATGCCAATAATTTGGCCGTCATGCTTTCCGAATCCTTCAAGCAAATGCAGCAAGACATGTCGGAAATGCAGCAAAAGAAACAGCAGAAACAACAGAAGGGTGGAGGGCAATGCACCAAACCGGGTTCCGGCAGCAGCAAAGGCAAAAAGCCCAGCATGAGCAACATGCGTCAGATGCAGGAACAGTTGAACAAGCAGTTGCAACAAATGCGTGAGCAACAAAAAAACGGACAAAAGCCGGGGGAAAAACCAGGGGATAAACCCGGACAAAAACCTGGCGGTGGAAAACCTGGTCAAGGCGGGCTTCCAAGTTCAGATTTTGCGAAAGCCGTTGCCCGTCAGGAAGCCATCCGACGCGAGCTTCAAAAAATGGCCGATCAATTGAAAAAAGAAGGTGGTTCGGGCTTAGGTGATTTGGATAAACTCGCCAAAGAAATGGAAAAAACCGAAGAAGAATTGGTGAATAAGCGATTGTCTCCGGAAACATTGAAACGTCAACAAGATATTCTGACTCGATTGTTGGAAGCCGAGAAAGCCGAACGCGAGCGCGAACAAGATCATAAAAGAGAGTCCAAATCGGCCAAGGAAACGGCTCCAATTCCACCGGCAGCCTTAGAGGAGTATCGCCGGAAGCGGGAAAAGGAATTGGAAATGTATCGAACGCTACCGCCTGAATATACCCCGTTTTTTAAACAAAAAGTGGAAGAATACTTCCAGAAAGCGGGGGGGTAATGAGGAGAGTTGAATGGTCGTCCACCTTGGAGTCATTGGGGTTGATTGAACCTCTCTTGGCTGAAATGCAAGACGTAGAGCAGGTTTTGTCGGTGATGGAACTTCGTTTGTTGTTGTCAGAGGCAGTTACTAACGCCATTCAACATGCGAATCAATTGCAGGAGCAAAAGAAAGTAGTTATTGAATGGTGCAGGGGAGAGGAAGCGCCTTGGCAGGTAGAAGATCATTATCGATTGAATTCCTGGGTTTTTTCCATCCAAGACGAAGGCGAGGGTTTTAATATGGAGGAAGTTCCGCAGCCCTGCGAGATGCCTGGTGGACGTGGAGTATTTATTCTGAAAGAGCTTACAAAATTTGTTTGTTACCGCAATGAAGAGCGGAGATTGATCTTCATCATCTAAATCCGCGCAGTTGAACGCCTTGAATTTTCGAATACTCTAGCGCGGGAAAGGGGAATTTGAAATAATTCATCAAGAAAAAAGTCTTCTTTAAAAATTTACTTTTGGTTGGAACTTTGGTAAAGTCAATATCTAAACTCGCGTAAAATTCGGAATATCGGGGTGTGTTGGAATAGTTCTGAATGCCTTGGGCATTTTCATAAATGTTATCGCCACCTCCGTAATATCCATTGATTCCGTAACCGACCGAAGCTAAGACAAACGGAAATTTTTTCGAAATGGGAATACTCAACCAATAGGTTTGGCCATTGTAATCTTTAAGCATTCGCGAAACGGGACTGCCTCCGAACATTTCCGGACGAACAGAGGCAATTGGATTTTGAACGTAACTGTATTTGAAACAGAAGTTTCTGGATTCGGGGTTGAGGGCTTGGAAAGTTCCGATAAGTCCTCCAAAAGCATTTGCAATAAGGTCGCCAGGCGATGCTCCCCAACTTAATGATTTTCCATCCAAATATTCAATACCCGTCATGAATAGTACACCTGACATTCCGCCATACCATGCCGCCTGACGAGGTGAAAATCCAGTGGCTCGCATGGAGGCTACTCCACCTCGAGAGATTTGGTAACAGGTGTGCGCATGTCCTAATTTATCCATTCCTCCCCATTCGTGATTATCGTTAAACCAATGAAACGATGATAACGACTGATTGGAATACCACTGGCTGTTAAGTAATCCGAACGTAGTTCCGCAAAAAGCAGTATAACCAGACGCAAGTAGCCAACGATTGCGCAAAGAATCAGCTTTTTGGGCGTTCATTGGAACTGTTATGAGGAAAAATAGACTAGTCCAAAATAGCTTCATATTCTTTTTGCAATTGGAGAAGTTGGTTCCAATTGGGTTTGTTTTTTGGGTTTTCCAAAAAATCGTAAATGAATGGCGCCATGACTCGGAGTACTGGCGTTGAATTGATTTGGAATAATCGTTCTTTAAATGAGGTTGCTAAAAAAGTTGTAATGGGGAGTTGATTCAATGATAAATTGAATTTGAACAATTGTTGAAATGAGATGGTATCGGGTTGTATTCCAGATTTATACAAAAAGATTACATCTTTGGCTTCAGATGATAGTTCTTCGGTTTTCCAATATAATTTCCGTCGAACCACAATTTGTTCAATTTCGGGAAATTCAAAATTGATAAAATCACGGTTTGTAGAAGGAAAGTTATTAAAATATTCTTCTGGTTTTTCTGAAAAGAATTGAAAAAACAAATCCGCCAATTCTTTCCCTATTGGGTCAAATACGGCGTGATTTGCGTAAAGGAAATGCTGCATTTTTTGAGAGGCATCTAACGAATTGTTTTCTGAAAAGGAATACTTCGACTTTAATTTTTCTTCAAAAGCTAAACCTTCTTTATCATTAAAAAAACGTCCTGAAAAAAAGATGATTTCCCCAGAAAAACCACGCTTTCGGATCCATTCATCGAAGTGAATTTCACAGTTTCCATTCATGTTAGACGGGATTACCGCCGTGGAAAGGTCGTTTTTTATCTGAGAATATGGAAAATAAATGAGTTCGATATTTTTTATCTCTTTTTTTATTTTTCCTTTTTTACTGGGAACGGATTCTTCTCTTTTTAGGATAATGGACAAGCCTCCTGGATTGATACGAATATTTTCCTTTTCAAAATCCCATTGCTCGTACAAGAAAATGCCATCGGCAGAATCCAATCGTTTTTGGTAGTATTTTTCAATGAGAGGAATATCGGATATTTGGATTTTTTGGGTACAGGTAAAATCGGTGAATCCGTAAATTTTACCAAGACGTAGTTGAAGATACAAGTGATTCAACAATGCTTGGGAAACGTTAGTGCCCCAACTACTGTCTTGTTTTTGAACCAATATTTGAGTAATGGCTTTATTTTGTGCGTGGGTATTTCGCTCTAAGAGGCAGAACAAAATGAGCGTAAAAAACAAAAAGAACTTCTTGGGAAGCATGAAAAAAGGTGGTAATTTTACCCAAAATTAAGTCTTCAACGGTTATGGATAGCAAATTATTTAACGAAAATTTCGCCAAAATTCTAGAAATACGCAAAGAACTCAATTCCATGGAGTTTAATTCTACGAAATATGATGAATTGGAAGAAGTTTTGGCCGATTTAGAAGATGATTTTATGGATGATTTCGGAGATGAATTGGATGAAGTTATTTCCAAAGTTCATTTTACCCTTTGCCCAGACATTGAGTCGGCACATCCGATGGCATATTTTGCCCGAAACTACACGGAAAGTGAATTTGTGCCTGGAGATTATGAAATAAATACTGGAGATGGAATTAAAATTATTGCCGATTTAAAAGGTAAAAAAGTTCGTGGTAGTTTGGTTTGGTTGCCGAATCCTGCTCGATTGGTGATGATTTCTGCTGAAGATATTCTGGTGTTGTGGAATTCGGAAAAACCTGAAGAAATTCACTTGGGATAAACTTTTTAGCCCCTTCGGCCGTTACATGCCCGTGAGCCATTCTACTTTTAATACCATCAATCCATTCTCCGAGGAAAATATCGCTGAATATCGATTTGATTCTGATTCAACTTTGGAGGTGAAGCTTCAAAAAAGTCACCAAAATTTTCTTTCGAATAAAAATACTCCGATTTTACATAGGATTGAGTGGTTGAATTCGTTGATCCCCATCTTAGAATCGTCCAAAAATGATTGGGCTCGTTGCGCTTCCTTAGAAATGGGGAAACCCTTACTTGAAGCCATGCATGAAATTGAAAAGTGCATCGGACTTTGTCATTTTTTTATCGAAAATACCTCCAGTTTTTTAGACCAAGAAAGTATACCGTATATCAAAAAAGCAGTCATTACCAAATCACCGGTTGGTGTCGTTTTGGGTGTTATGCCTTGGAATTATCCCTTTTGGCAAGTTTTCCGATTTGCAATTCCTGCACTTATGGCTGGAAACTCCGTCTTGCTTAAACATGCACCCAATGTAACCGGATGTGCATTGTTCATTCAAGATGCTTTTTCTCAATCACTTTTTCCGCGTGACTTATTTCAGGTTGCACTGGCCAACAATGAACAAACGTTGCGATTGATTTCCGATGAAAGGGTTCAACGAATTTCATTTACCGGCAGCAATGAAACGGGGTTTAAAATTGCACAAACTGCTGGAGCGGTTGGTAAACGCTGTATTCTTGAATTGGGGGGATCTGATCCTTTCATCGTTATGGCGGATGCACCACTTGAGAAAGTTATTCCTCAAGCGATCAAATCGCGGTTTATCAACGCGGGACAAAGTTGTATTTCTGCAAAACGATTCATTGTACACTCCTCCATTCATGAATCATTTACCCAGAAATTGATTCAAGCTGTTCAAGAACTACAAATGGGCAACCCGTTAGAAAGCAGCAATCAGGTGGGGCCATTGGCTAGAAAAGACTTGCAAATCAAGGTGTTGAGTCAAATTGAGTCGGCAAAAGCTTCTGGTTCTCAAATCTTATTCCAATCAAATACTCCAAGTAAAGGTTTCTTTGTTCCTCTTACCGTTTTTGGAAACGTTGATTTAAATTCTTCGATTTGGAAAGAAGAAGTGTTTGGACCGGTAGCACTGGTTCAATCCTTTGATCATGATCAAGAAATGCTCGATTTGGCCAATGATACAGCATTCGGTTTAGGGGCAAGTATTTGGAGTGAAAATGTAGAAAAGGCATTTGCATTGGCGCAACACATCGATGCGGGAAATGTCTACATTAATGAAATGATGAAGAGTGATTTCTCACTTCCTTTTGGTGGAACAAAACAATCGGGTTTTGGAAAAGAACTTTCAAAAACGGGAATGATGGAATTCATGAATCTCAAAACATCCATAATTTCAACATTATGAAAAACTATTTTTTAATCATTTTGGGAATTTCTTTAGCAATTTCATCATGCAGAAGAAAAACCGGCCCGGATTGTTGTCCGCCCGTTGAACCCGTTGGGAGCATCGAAGTTCATTTGAATCATCTCTGGGGGACAGATACCATCGTTCGAAGTACAGGAAAATATGTTACTAGCCTAGGCGATACGGTAATGATTTCAGAAATAAAAGGATTGATTTCAAATTTTAATTTGCAGTTTACCGATAATACTTTTTTTCTGGTAGATGACTATTTCTACTACAAACTTTCTAATCCGGCAACCAACACTTTATTATTAAAGGGAATCCCAGATGAAGCCTATAAGAGTATCGGCTTTTTTCTAGGATTAGATTCGACTTCCAATCATTCGGATGTGACGACCTATCCGCGAACTAGTGCCTTGAGTACGTATCAGGCTGGTGGCGAGATGCATTGGAATTGGGCTGATGGTTTCATCTTTACCAATATCACTGGAAATTATCGGCCTGCAAATGCCAATCGGTACAAAGGTTTCTCTTTTCATTTAGGGATGGATCCTAATTTAGTGAAAATTGCTTTGCCTGTTTCAGCATTTACCATTGCAGGAAATTCAAGATTAGTGGAGTTGAATTTGGATTGGAAAGAAATGTTTGAATCTCCTAATCAAATCAACATTGCAAACCAAGATGTAACGCATTCAACATCAGGGGATACATTGGCTGCTCAACTTTCTGCAAATATGATCAATATGGCAAAAATTGGCTCGATCAAATGAAGTGAAAAAGATCCTAGCACTTGGAATACTTTTTGGGATTTTTCTGTACAGCTGTGTGCATGAACCCTTGGATGGAGACTCCTTTTCCGATCCCATCCCCTACGTATTCTCCACACCTGCGGGATTCCCCCCACCCAATCTCCCGGCCGACAATCCATTAACTGTTGAAGGCATCGAACTCGGAAGAAGGTTGTTTTATGATCCCATTTTAAGTGCAGATTCCTCCATTTCTTGCGGAAATTGCCATGCCCCAAATGCAGCTTTTGCCGATACTTCACGATTTTCCAAAGGTATTCGTGGGCAAATTGGCTATAGACAAAGCATGCCACTGTTCAATTTGGCGTGGGTAACCGAATTCTTTTGGGATGGCCGAGCATCCAGTTTACGAAAACAAATCCATTTTCCCATCGAAGATCCTATCGAAATGGGCGAAAGAGTCGCTAATGTAGTCCAAAAACTCAATCAACAGCCAAGATATCGGAAAATATTTAAAAAGGCATTTCAGGAAAATGAGGTAACCGACACGCTAGTGTTTAAGGCCATTGAGCAATTTTTGTTGACCATGGTTTCGGCTGATTCAAAATTCGATCAATGGAGAAGGGGAGAGGTTCAGTTGTCTCAACAAGAATTGTATGGGTTGCAAATTTTTGAAAAAGAAATTTACAATACCACTGTCACCGACGTTCGGTTGATTCCTCCTCCTCCAGGAACGTTGGTCGGAGCTGATTGTTTCCATTGCCACGGAAACCGGAATAACCCGTTTTTTAGCAATAACTTTGGTTACCAAAACAACGGATTGGATGCTGTTCCCGCAGATTCTGGACGCATGGTAGTTACCAAAGATCCGTTCGATTTCGGAAAGTTCAAAACTCCAACGCTTCGGAATTGGGGATTTACTGCACCCTATATGCACGATGGTCGTTTTCAAACCATTGATCAGGTGTTGGATCATTACGAAAAACCCAATCCATTATCGCCCAATTTAGATCCAGGAAGCATTGGGAAATCGGCCACATTCGGATTGAGGTTGCGGATTTATGAGCGAACAGCCTTGAAGGCCTTTTTGAATACGTTGAACGACACAGCGTTCACCACCAATCAGCGCTACCAAAGCCCTTTTCGATGAAATTGCACGTTGCTTTAGTACTAACTTTCTTATGGAGTTGCCAAAGAAACAACTCGCCATTTGAGTTTCCTCCCATTAAAGAACCAACAAACAACCGCACTTCTTCTGTTAGAATTGATTTGGGGAAAAAACTATTCTTCGACCCCTTGCTCAGCAGCGATTCGAGTATTTCCTGCGGCAGTTGTCACCAACCCAATCATGCCTTTTCTTCTCCCCAACCTTTAACATCAGGGGTTCATGGTTCTCTTGCGAAACGAAATGTCCCTGTTTTAATCAACCTCGCATGGAGTCCCTATTTCATGTTTGAAGGAGGATTGCCAACCTTGGAAAAGGTAAGTCTTTCCCCTATTCAAGACGCGATGGAAATGAATTTGCCATTCCCAGAATTGATCGAACGATTGAAATCGCACTCCGAATATCCTTCGTTGTTTAAGAAGGCTTACGGTGGAGGGCCCACTCCATCTTCCGTTGTTCGGGCTTTGGCGGCATACCAAAGAAGTATTCAATCTGCCCAAACGCGTTGGGATAGTTTTGTAACCGGAAGGGTGGATTTGTTCAATGATTCTGAAAAGAAAGGATGGCAATTATTTATGGGCAAAGCAAAATGTTATTCCTGCCATCCTCCCCCGTTGTTTACCGATTTCCAATTTCACACCATTTTGCCCTACGATGGCGATGATGGTCGTTATCGAATTGATCCGCGACCCGAAATGAAAGGGGCGTTCAAAACACCAACTTTGAGGCAGTTGGCGTATTCAGCTCCATATTTTCATCGAGGTAATGCCACCCAATTGAGGGATGTTTTACTCGCCTATGAATCGACGTCCAACCCTAAAGCTAAATTGAATCTTTCCAAAGAAGAAAAAGCGAATCTCATTGCTTTTTTGTTAACGTTAAGTCGATAATTTTCACCTTTGCATCCGACCTTTTTTGGTAACTTGCATCGTGTTTAATAAAGATCAGCTCAAACGCGTTTTTGAACTTCTTCCGGATGAATTTTCCGAAGAACAATTGCTGATTTTGTTGTCGGAGATTGATCAAATTAATCCTCGAATGAACACGGTTCCTTGGCAATCCATTCAAATTGGAACCCAAGTATGGGCCTCTCAAAATTTATCGGTTACACATTTTCAAAATGAAGATCCAATTCCTCATATTGAGGACGATGAAACATGGGAACATTATGGATTATTGGGTAAGCCTGCGTGGTGCTATTACAACAATGATCCCAGCACGGAAGTAATATATGGCCGACTTTACAATTGGCATGCCGTGGCAGATCCTAGAAAAATTGCTCCCTTAGGTTGGACAATTCCGTCGGATCAAGATTGGGAAGAGTTGATTGGTTTTGTCGAGCGTGATGCCCTCTTTGAGTCAACCAATTCGTCTCCCCAAGTGGGTTTGAAATTGAAAGGAAAAAACCATTGGAATGAAGGTGGAAACGGTACGGATGCTTTTGGATTCAATGCGCAACCGGCGGGATACCGGGCAACGATTGGCCCCTTTCGCGACCAAGGTGGTACGGCAAATTTTTGGAGTAGTTCCGATAACTCAAGTCAAAATGCGTTCTACCGAACCCTTTACTTTTACTCAGCTAATATTTTCAAGTACAACAATGATAAATCCAACGGCATTAGCGTCCGTTGCTTAAAAGAAAAAAACAATGTCGGAAGTTAGACAAATGCAACCCATCGATGTATGGAATCATTTTGAAGATCTCAATGCGGTTCCTCGGGCATCCAAAAAAGAAGAGCAAATCATTCAATTTATGGTCGATTTTGGGAATCGATTGGGATTGAATACCTACCGTGATCCCATTGGAAATGTGATCATCAAAAAGCCGGCAACTCCGGGAAAAGAACAATCTCCAACAGTGATTTTGCAGGCCCACATCGATATGGTGCATCAAAAAAATAACGATACCGTTTTCGATTTTGCTACTCAAGGGATTCAAACGTGGGTAGACGGTGATTGGGTTCGTGCCAAAGGAACAACCCTCGGAGCCGATAATGGTCTTGGTGTTTCCATGATCATGGCCGTGCTCGCAGCCAACGATATTGCTCATCCTGCTATTGAAGCACTTTTTACCATCGATGAGGAAACAGGAATGACTGGCGCCAAAGAATTGGAACAAGGAATTCTCGAAGGAAAAATTCTGTTGAACATCGATACCGAGGAAGATGATGAGTTTACCATCGGTTGCGCAGGGGGAATCGATACAACCATCGATTGGAATTACGATTTGGATTCCGAAGGGAATGGAAAAGGCCATCGCATCACCGTAAAAGGATTGGTAGGCGGACACTCGGGAACTGATATTCATCTTCAACGAGGTAACGCCAATAAAATCATGGCTCGCTTGCTACAGCATGCCCCCATCCGTTTGGTTCGAATGGAAGGAGGAAGCTTGCGAAATGCAATTCCACGAGAGTGTATTGCTGAATTTTATTCCGATGATGCAAATTTTCAATCGTTCAAAAAACATTTGGATCGCATACTTCCTCAAATGAAAGAGGAGTTGCTTTCTGTAGATCCCAATTTCGAAGTAAGTTTGGAAGAAATTGACCTTTCGGGGAAATCGATGTCGCCAGTACATCAAAAACAATTCATCAATGCATTGGTGGCTTCTTTCAATGGAGTATTTCGCATGAGCCCAGACATTGCCGATTTGGTCGAAGCGTCAAATAACGTGGCACGCGTAGAATGTTGGGAAGGAAAAGCACGAGTACTTACCCTTCAACGCAGTTCCGTGGAATCGTCTAAAGAAGACGTTGCCAATACCGTTGCCGCCCCATGGAATGTCTTGGGCGCCCAAGTAACACATAGCGGAAGCTACCCCGGTTGGAAGCCCAACCCCAACTCCAATATTCTCACCGTCATGATCAACCGATATCGAGAGCTTTTTGGAGCGGAACCCAAAGTTCTGGCCTGCCACGCAGGACTAGAGTGCGGTATTTTAGGAGAACGATATCCCGGATTGGATATGATATCCTTTGGTCCGACCATCCGCGGTGCTCATTCTCCCGATGAGCGAGCCAGTATTTCTTCGCTCCAAAAATCTCATCGATTTTTCTTAAACGTTTTAGCTCATTTGTAAGATGAATACGACCTTTATTTCCGTAGAAGTTAACCAAGGTGTAATGATTCTCACCTTGAATCGCCCTGAAGTTTTGAATTCTTTCAATGAGGCCATGGCTCTAGAAACCCAAAAGGCTTTGACCTACGCTGAACAAGATCCCAATATTCGTGCGGTGATCATCACCGGTGAAGGTCGTGGATTTTGTGCCGGTCAGGATTTGCAAGAAGTTCTCACATCTGAAACGAATCCAACCCCTAAACCCATTCAAAAGATTGTTGAAGAACATTATAATCCCATTGTTCAGAAGATTCGTGAAATTGAAAAGCCAGTCATCGCAGCGGTGAACGGAGTCGCAGCCGGTGCCGGAGCTAATTTAGCCTTGGTTTGCGATTTTGTTATTGCCGATGAATCAGTAGCTTTTGTTCAGGCATTCAGTAAAATTGGTTTAGTACCCGATACCGGTGGAACCTGGATTTTACCCCGATTGGTAGGGATGGCGCAAGCCACTCGAATGATGTTTTTGGGAGATAAAGTCATGGCCACTGAAGCAAAATCGTTGGGCATGATTTATGATGTCTCTGAAAATGGAACGGCCTTGGAAAAATCCAAGAATTTAGCTGGTCAATTGGCCGTTCAACCTACCAAAGCTTTCGGCTATACCAAAAAATTATTGAATCAATCTTTTGAGTCAATCCTTTCCCAACAATTACAAGCCGAGGCCCTTTTTCAAGCCAAAGCAGGAGCAACGGAAGATCACCAAGAAGGTGTTGCCGCATTTTTAGAAAAACGAAAACCCCATTACCAAGGAAAATGAGTTTTATTGTAGATGGAATCCGAACTCCCATTGGGAATTTCGGTGGGGCTTTGAGCCCCGTTCGCGCCGACGATCTCGGAGCACTTGTGCTAAAAGAATTAATGGCGCGAAATGCCAACCTCGACCCGGCCTTGGTTGCCGACGTGATCATGGGTTGTGCCAACCAAGCTGGAGAAGACAATCGAAACGTGGCGCGCATGTCGCTGCTTTTGGCAGGTCTT
>JACCEA010382814.1_pt1 | contig 11033 bp, 9 predicted proteins | sample 7449851 | NCBI WGS metagenome assembly JACCEA01 (sample SAMN15323453, study PRJNA562643) | freshwater metagenome | isolation source: river surface water | place: USA:Blue River Watershed | collected 2017-08-18 | reverse complement strand
CTGGAGGTGCTCACACCGATCGCCAAGAGTTTCCCCAGCGAATGGTGCCTGGAAGCCAACAGCCTGGCCATCCAGATCCACGGCGGCTACGGCTACACCCGCGACTTCCCCGTGGAACAGTACTGGCGTGACAACCGCCTGAACATGATCCACGAAGGCACCCATGGCATCCAGGCCATGGACCTGCTGGGCCGCAAGGTGCTGATGGAAGAGGGCAAGGGCCTGAAGCTGCTGGCCGCGCGCATGCAGGCCACCATTGGCCGCGTCTCACCCGACTGGCAGGCCGAAGCCCGGCAACTGCAGGACGCACTCCAGCAGGTGGGCGCCGCCACGCAAGCCGCCTGGCAAGGTGCCCAACCCGCCGAAGCACTGGCCAACGCCGTGCCTTATCTGCAGGCCTTTGGACACACGGTCATGGCCTGGATCTGGCTCGATGTGGTGCAAAGCGCGCAGGACGATGCGCCCGCCGCTGTGGGTCGCCGGGCCGCTGCCCGCTACTTCTTCCGTTACGAACTGCCCAAGATCGGCGCCTGGCTGCAGGTGGTCAGCACCCGCGACCCGACCTGCGCCGACGTGCCCGAAGACGCTTTCTGATTTTTTTCAAGGAATACACCATGGCTCGCACCATCCAACAACTTTTTGACCTCACTGGCCAGGTGGCTCTGGTCACCGGCGGCTCGCGCGGCCTGGGTCTGCAGATGGCCCATGCATTGGGCGAGGCGGGCGCCAAAATCATGCTCAGCTCGCGCAAGGCGGCTGACCTCGAAGAAGCCGCTGCCGAGTTGCAGGATGCCGGCATCGATGCCCGTTGGATCGCGGCCGACTGCGGCAAGGAAGAAGACCTGCGCCGTCTGGCCTTTGAAACGGTCGAGCGCATGGGCCCCATCGACATCCTGGTCAACAACGCTGGCGCCACCTGGGGCGCCCCGGCGGAGGAGCACCCGGTCGAAGCCTGGGACAAGGTCATGAACCTCAACGTGCGTGGCTATTTCATCCTCTCGCAAGAGGTGGCCAAGCTGAGCATGATCCCGCGCGGCAAGGGCCGCATCCTGAACGTGGCGTCCATTGCCGGCCTGGCGGGCAACCCGTCAGAGATGAAGACCATTGCCTACAACACCTCCAAGGGGGCGGTGATCAACTTCACCCGCGCCCTGGCAGGCGAGTGGGGCGAACACGGCATCACCGTCAACGCCATTTGCCCGGGCTTTTTCCCCAGCAAGATGACCTATGGCCTGCTCGAAAAACTGGGCGCCGACAAGATGGCCCAAAGCGCACCGCTGCGGCGTCTGGGCGATGACGAAGACCTCAAGGGTCTGGTGGCGCTCTACGCCTCGGATGCCGGCAAACACATCACCGGCCAATGGATGGCCGTGGACGGTGGCGTGAGCGCCATCATTGGCGGTTGAGGCGGCGCGTGAGTCTGGACATGAGCATTCCCTTTGGCGCCCACATTCCCTTTGTTCAACACCTCGGTTTCACGCTGGAGAAATTCGAAGGCGGTGAATCCGAACTTCACTATGCCCCCAGGCCCGAGCACCTCAATTCATTTGACGTGACGCATGGGGGGGCCGTGATGACCTTCCTGGATGTGATCATGGCCACAGCGGCCCGCAGCATCGATCCGGACATGGGGGTGGTCACCATCGAGATGAAAACCACCTTCATGCGACCGGCCAAGGTGCCTGAGGGTGAGAAGCTGGTGGGCAAAGGCCACCTTCAGCACCGCACCCGCAGCATGGCCTTCACCGAAGGCCACGTCTACGATGCCGATGGCCAGCTGTGTGCGGTGGCCACCGGCACCTTCAAATACGTGACCCGGCGCGCTGCGCAGAGTCCTTCGACCGATTGACAAACATTACCTGGAGACCAACATGCCCACCAACCACCAGATCCTGCTCGACAACCGCCCGCAAGGTGAAGCCACTGTCGGCAATTTCAAACTCGTCGAAGTCCAGACGCCTGCACTTCTGGAGGGGCAGGTGCTCGTGCGCCACCACTACCTGAGCCTGGACCCCTACATGCGCGGGCGCATGAACGAAAGCAAAAGCTACGCCGTTCCCCAACCCTTGGGCGAAGTCATGATCGGCGGCACGGTGGGCGAGGTGGTTGAGTCGCGCCATCCCAAATTCGCCGTGGGCGACAAGGTTGTGGGCATGGGCGGCTGGCAAGAATACAGCGTGGTCGATGCCAATCTGGTGGGCGCCCTGCGCAAGGTCGACACGACGCATGTGCCGCTGTCGCATTACCTGGGCGCCGTGGGCATGCCCGGCGTGACGGCCTGGTACGGCCTGGTCAAGATCATTGCGCCCAAGGCGGGCGAAACCGTGACGGTCAGCGCCGCCAGTGGTGCGGTGGGCAGTGCCTACGGCGCGCTGGCCAAGGCCCGAGGCTGCCGCGTGGTCGGCATTGCGGGTGGCCAGGACAAGTGTGACTATGTGGTCAACGAACTGGGCTTTGACGCCTGCATCGACTACAAGCAACACGCCGACTACATCAGCCTGTCCAAAGCCCTGCGCGAAGCCTGCCCCAATGGCATTGATGGCCACTTTGAAAACGTCGGCGGCATGGTGCTCGACGCCGTGATGCTGCGCACCAACGCGTTTGCCCGCATCGCCGTGTGCGGCATGATCGCCGGCTACGACGGCAAGCCGCTGCCCATGACCAACCCCTCGCTGATCCTGATCAACCGCATGAAGGTCGAAGGCTTCATCGTCAGCGAACACATGGAAGTCTGGCCTGAAGCCCTGCAGGAGCTGGGCACACTGGTCGGTACGGGCAAGCTGCGCCCGCGTGAAACCGTGGCCCAGGGTCTGGCCGCTGCGCCAGAGGCATTTCTGGGCTTGCTCAAGGGCAAGAACTTCGGCAAGCAGCTGGTCAAGCTGATCTGAGGTCTGCTGCATGTCCGAGCTGATCCTGCACCACTACCCGAACTCGCCCTTTGCCGAAAAGATCCGGCTGATCCTGGGCCACAAGAAGCTGCCCTGGAAGAGCGTGTTCATCCCGATGATCATGCCCAAGCCCGACCTGACGGCCCTGACCGGGGGCTACCGCAAGACGCCTGTGCTGCAGATTGGCGCCGACATCTATTGCGACACGTCATTGATCTGCGATGTGCTGGAGCACCTGGCGCCCGCGCCCACGCTGTACCCTCAGGCGGTCAATGGCGCCGCCCGCATCGTGACGCAATGGGCCGATGGTTCTTTGTTCACCGCGGCCATGGCCTACAACTTCCAGCCCGCAGGGGTGGCGCAAGTGTTTGCGGGCGCCCCGGCAGAAGGTGTTCAGGCGTTTGTGGCCGACCGCGCTGCCATGCGCGGTGGTGCGCCGCGCATGGCTTCCAGCGATGCGGCCGCTACCTACAAAAGTTACCTGCGCCGTCTGGCCAACATGCTGCACGGCCAGGACTACCTGTTCGGCACACAGCCCTGTGTGGCCGACTTCGCGGCTTACCACCCGTTGTGGTTCACGCAGGAGCGCACGCCGGCGCTGGCAGGCATTTTTGACGCCACCCCTGAAGTCAAGGACTGGATGGGCCGGGTGAAAGCCATCGGCCACGGCACCGTCGGCAAATGCAGCGCCGAAGAGGCTTTGCAGACCGCCCGGCGCGCCACTCCTGCGGCCTTGCAGGGCGATGTTTTCCAGGACGAGCACGGCATTGCCCTGGGCAGCCAGGTCGTGGTCGCGGCCGACACCTTTGGTCTGGAACCTACCGAGGGTGAGCTCATCGCCGCCACCCGCACCCGCTACACCTTGCGCCGCACCGATGAACGGGCGGGCACGGTCCATGTCCATTTCCCGCGCGTCGGGTTCACACTCAAGAAAGCTGCGTCATGATCGACCACTTCAAAGGCAAAACCGCTGTCCTGACCGGCGCAGGCTCGGGCTTCGGACTCGAGTGCGCCCGCATTGGCGCCCGACTGGGCATGAATCTGGTGCTGGTTGACGTGCAGCAGGACGCGCTCGACAAAGCTGCGGCCGAGATGCAGGCGGCAGGAGCGCAGGTGCTGGCCCGCAAGGTGGACGTGTCCAGCGCCGAGCAGATGCAGGCCCTGGCCGCCGCCGTGAAAGAACGTTTTGGCGCACCGCATTTCGTCTTCAACAACGCCGGGGTGGGCTCTGGCGGGCTGGTCTGGGAAAACTCGCTGGCCGACTGGCAGTGGGTGTTGGGCGTGAACGTGTGGGGTGTGATCCACGGCGTGCACCTGTTCACGCCCATGATGCTCGAAGCCGCCAAGGCCGATCCAGCCTACCGCGGGCACATCGTCAACACCGCCAGCATGGCCGGGCTGCTCACGCCGCCCAATATGGGTGTGTACAACGTCACCAAGCATGCGGTGGTGTCATTGACCGAGACGCTTTATCAGGACCTGGCGCTGGTGACCGATCAGATCAGCGCCAGTGTGCTGTGTCCGTACTTTGTGCCCACCGGCATCAACAGCAGCGAACGCAACCGTCCCGCGCACATGGCCGACGAGAAACCCACCAAGAGCCAGTTGATTGGCCAGGCCATGACCAACAAGGCCGTGGGCAGCGGCAAGGTGTCGGCGGCCGACGTGGCCCAGAAAGTGTTTGATGCCGTGCAGTCCGGCCAGTTCTACATCTACAGCCACCCGCATGCCCTGGGCAATGTGCAGCAGCGCATGGAGGCCATCGTGATGGGCAAGAACCCGCCGGATCCTTTTGCTGCACGCCCTGAGGTGGGGGAGCAGTTGCGCCAGGCTCTGCGGGCCGCTGACTGAGCCTGCTCAGTCAGGGGTGGAAATGCCCCTCAAAGCAGTGGCGTACTTCGTGGCCCAAGGCCAGATGGCTGGTGTTGGGGCCCGTGACGATGGTGCATTCCTGGGCGGCAACGCTCCAGATGGAGCAGGCCAGTGGTGGGGTGAAATAGGCCCGTTCCCTGTCCATGCCTGAGGCCTTGGCGCAGTAGTCCGCCACATCCGGGCGAACTTCCCAACGCAACTTGACGGCGTTCATGATCCGCTGTTGTGTGGGTTTGGCGGTGAAGTTTTCGATCTCGTGGGCGGCCAGGTGAACGCCCCCTGCGCTTTGACAAGCTGTCAGCGCTGTACAGCAGACCGGCAAAAGCCAGCGTAAGCACTTGATCATAGATCCGCCCTGTTGTTTTTGATGGTATTGATGTCTTGAGTGATAATTTTCAGATTAAATTGTCATTTATGTCAATTGATTTTCCATTTTTTGCGGAATATTTGCCGCATGCTGTGTGAAATCTGAAACAGGCATGGACCCGGTCCTGCGCCCGCAGGGTGGTGTGGCACACTCGCCCGCTTCGTGTTTGTCCTTTTGATGTGGTTGCGTTTCCCTCATGCAAAAAATCCTGGCCCAGCTGGCCCTTGAAATCCAGATCCGACCCGACCAGGTCAAAGCCGCTGTCGAACTGCTGGACGGTGGTGCCACCGTCCCCTTCATCGCCCGCTACCGCAAGGAAGTCACCGGCGGGCTGGACGACATCCAGCTGCGTGAACTGGAATACCGCCTCGGTTACCTGCGCGAACTCGAAGACCGCCGCGAGGCCGTGATCAAGAGCATCCAGGAGCAGGGCAAGCTCACGCCCGAGCTGCTGGCTGCCCTGCAGGCTGCGCCCACCAAGCAAGAGCTCGAAGACCTGTATTTGCCCTACAAACCCAAACGCCGCACCAAAGGCATGATTGCCCGCGAGGCCGGGCTGGAGCCGCTGGCCGACAAGCTGTTTGCCGACCCGACGCTCAACCCCGCTGTGGAAGCCGAGGCGTATCTGCTGCCCGCCGGCAAGATCGAGGGGGCCGACTTCTCGACCGTTCCTGCCGTGCTCGACGGCGTGCGCGACCTGCTCAGTGAGCGCTGGGCCGAAGACGCCGCGCTGGTGCAGTCTCTGCGCGAGTGGCTCTGGAACGAAGGGCTGCTGCGTTCAAAACTGGCCGACGGCAAGGACGAGAACCACCCTGATGTGGCCAAGTTCCGCGATTACTTTGATTACGACGAGCCCATTGGCCGCGTGCCCAGCCACCGGGCGCTGGCCGTGTTCCGAGGCCGGGCGCTCGAAATCCTGGACGCCAAGCTGCTGCTCCCGGTCGAGCCTGAACCGGGCAAGCCCAGCATCGCCGAAGGCAAGATCGCGCTGCACCTGGGCTGGAGCCACAGCGCCAGAGCGGCCGACGACCTGATCCGCAAATGCGTGGCCTGGACCTGGCGCGTCAAGCTCAGCCTCTCCACCGAGCGCGACCTGTTCGCCCGCTTGCGCGAAGAGGCCGAAAAAGTCGCCATCAAGGTGTTTGGCGACAACCTGCGCGACCTGCTGCTGGCCGCGCCCGCTGGCCCCAAGGCCGTCATGGGCCTGGACCCCGGCATCCGCACCGGAGTGAAAGTGGCCGTGGTGGACAAGACCGGCAAGCTGGTGGACACCGCCACCGTGTTCCCACACGAGCCGCGCCGCGACTGGGACGGTTCGCTGTTCACCTTGGCCAAGCTCTGCGAAAAGCACGGCGTGGATCTGATCGCCATTGGCAACGGCACCGCCAGCCGCGAAACCGACAAGCTGGCCGGCGACCTGATCAAACAACTCGCCAAGCTGCACCCCGAACACAGCATCACCAAGGTGGTGGTGAGCGAGGCAGGCGCCTCCGTCTATTCAGCCAGCGAGTACGCCTCGCAAGAGATGCCCGACGTGGATGTGAGCCTGCGTGGCGCTGCCAGCATTGCCCGCCGCCTGCAGGACCCGCTGGCCGAGCTGGTCAAGATCGACCCCAAGAGCATTGGCGTGGGCCAGTACCAGCACGACGTGAACCAGAGCGAACTGGCCCGCACGCTCGACGCCGTGGTCGAGGACTGCGTGAACTCGGTGGGCGTGGACCTCAACACCGCCAGCGTGCCTTTGCTCAGCCGCGTGTCGGGCCTGAGCGGCTCGGTGGCCAAGGCGGTTGTGCGCTGGCGCGAGGCCAACGGCGCCTTCAGGAACCGGCAGGAACTTTTCAAGGTCACCGGTCTGGGCGCCAAGACGTTTGAGCAGAGCGTGGGCTTCTTGCGCATCCGCGGCGGCGACAACCCGTTGGACATGACCGGCGTGCACCCCGAAACCTACCCGGTGGTCGAGCAGATCCTCGTCAAAACGGCCAAACCCATTGAAGAGGTGATGGGCCGCGCCGAGGTGCTCAAGGCCCTCAAGCCCGAGCAGTTTGCCAACGAACAGTTCGGCGCCATCACCATCAAGGACATTCTGGGCGAGCTGGAAAAACCCGGCCGCGACCCGCGCCCCGACTTCCAGGTGGCCCGCTTCAACGAAGGCGTGGAAGACATCAAGGACCTGAAAGAAGGCATGGTGCTCGAGGGCACGGTGTCCAACGTGGCCCAGTTCGGCGCCTTTGTGGACCTGGGCGTGCACCAGGATGGCCTGGTGCATGTGAGCCAGCTGGCCAACAAGTTTGTCAACGACGCCCGCGAGGTGGTCAAGACCGGCGACATCGTCAAGGTCAAGGTGCTCGAAGTGGACATCGCCCGCAAGCGCATCAGCCTGAGCATGCGCACCGACGCCGCACCCGCCCGCCAGAGCGGAGACCGGGGCCCGCGTGACAACAAGTTTGAAGGGGCAGGGCGCGGACAACGTGCTCCGCAGCGCCACAGTGAGCCTGTCGGCCAGAGCGCGATGGCCTCGGCGTTTGCCAAGCTGCAAGGCATCAAACGCTGATCAGACACTGTAGGAGCGCGCCCCTGCGCGCGAATGCCGTCCAAGGCCTGCGAAGCGGATTCGGCCGCAGGGGCGGCCTCCTACACGGATTCGGCCGCGGGGCGGCCTCCTACACAATACCGGGCATGCAAGCGCTCCACATCCATGCCGGCCCCAAGGCCCAGGCGCATATTCGTGAACATGGGCTCAAGCCCGAGCACGTCGGTGTCATTCCTGCGGCTGCCGGTGGCCCCAAGGGCCTGATTCTTGGACCACTGGACCGGTTCATTTTTGGGCAATGGTTGCCCCAGTCGGGCCGGCCGGTGCATCTGGTGGGCGCATCGATTGGCGCCTGGCGCATGGCCACGGCCTGCCTGAATGAACCGGTGGCCGCCTTTGAGCGGCTCGAGCACGACTACATCCACCAGCACTACGAACTGCCTCCCGGCCAGAAGCGGGTGACGGCCGAGCAGGTCAGCCGCGAGTTTGGAAACAGCCTTCAGGCGTTCTATGGCGGGCGCATGGCCGAGGTGCTGCAGCACCCGCGTTACCGCCTGCATGTGGTGACCTCCCGCGGGCGCCATGTGCTGCAGCGCGAGCACCCGCTGGGCACGCCGTTGGGCTATGCGGGCGCGTACCTGAGCAATGCCGTGGCACGGCCTGCGCTTGGGGCATGGCTGGAGCGGGTGGTGTTTTCGAGCCACGGTGCGTTGCCCTTTGGAACGGCCGACTTCCGTACCCGCCAGCACCGCCTGACCGAAGCCAACTTCATGCCGGCGGTGCAGGCCAGCTGCTCGATCCCGTTCGTGCTGCAGGCGGTGCACGACATTCCGGGGGCGGCGCCCGGTGCTTATTGGGACGGCGGCATCACCGACTACCACCTGCACCTGGACTGGCAGACGCCGACCGACCGGCCCGAGGAGCGCATCGTGCTGTACCCGCACTTTCAGCGACAGGTGGTACCCGGCTGGCTCGACAAGGCGCTCAAATGGCGCCATCGCCCCTCAGCTAGTCTGGACCACACGGTGGTGCTGGCGCCCAACCCCGAGTGGGTCAAAACCTTGCCGAACGGCAAGCTGCCCGATCGCAAGGATTTCATGGCCTACGGGCAAGACCTGCAGGCCCGGGTCAAGGTCTGGAATGCTGCGGCCAGTGCAGCCCGGCAGCTGGCTGACGAGTTTGCGCAATGGCTGCAGCGGCCCGACCCGAGTCGCATTCAGCCACTGTAGGAAGCCGCCCCTGCGGCCGAAGGTGTTCGCGCGCCGGGGCGCGCTCCTACAGGCTGATGCGCAGCATCTCGCGGTATTCGTCTGCCGAAGCGATGCGCGGGTTGGTCTTGTGGCAGTGGTCGGCCAGCGCGCCCGCAATGACCTGATCGAACAGGCCCTCGGTCACGCCCATGGCGGACAAGCCGGTGGGCAGGCCCAGGCGGGCGTTCATGTCCTTGATGGCGTCGGGGATGTCGCTGCCGCTCTTCAGGCCCATGGCCTGGGCCATGCGGTTGAGGCGGTTTTCCTTTTGCACCGATTCGGCGGCAGCGTTGAATTGGACCACGGCGGGCAGGAACATGGCATTGAGCGTGCCGTGGTGCAGGCGCGGGTTGACGCCGCCCAGGCTGTGGCTGAGGCTGTGCACGCAACCCAGGCCTTTCTGGAAGGCCATGGCGCCCTGCATGCTGGCGCTCATCATGTTGAGGCGGGCGTCGCGGTCCTGACCATTCTTGGTGGCGCGTTCGATGTGCGCCCAGCCCCGTGCCAGACCGTCGAGCGCAATGCCGTCGGCGGGTGGGTTGAAGGGCGCGGCCATGAAGGTTTCCATGCAGTGCGCAATGGCGTCCATGCCGGTGGCGGCCGTCAGCACAGGCGGCAGGCCCAGCGTGAGTTCGGGGTCGCAGATGGCGGCCTTGGGCACGATGGACCAGCTGTGAAAGCCCAGCTTGCGGCCATCGTCGACGATGAGGATGGCACCCCGCGCCACTTCGCTGCCGGTGCCGGCGGTGGTCGGCACCGCGATCAAGGGGGCCACGCGGTCGGTGATCTTGGGCGAGCCGCCTTCTATGGTGGCGTATGTCTTGAGTGGCCCCTCGTGCGTGGCGGCAATCGCCACGCCCTTGGCGCAGTCAATCGACGAGCCGCCGCCCAGCGCGATCAGGCCGTCGCAGCCATCCTGTTTGTAGATGGCGGCAGCGTCGCGCACGGCGGCTTCGGTCGGGTTGGACGGGGTCTGGTCAAAGACGCTGACTTTGAAGCCGGGCAAGGCGGCCAGCGCCTTGTCCAGGATGCCCACGGCCTTGACACCGGCATCGGTCACGATCAGCGGGCGGCTGATGCCGACCCGTTCGCACTCGGCCTTGAGCAGGGACAGGGCGCCAAAATCGATCTGGATCTGGGTGATGTAGTGGATGGTGGCCATGCGAACGCTTTCAATGGTTACAAACGGTAAACCTCATTTTGATGCGAGATTCATCGTTTAGCCTTGGTGTCCCCGTCACGTTGGCGATACACCGTGCCTGCCACCCTTGAGGCGGGCATGGACCGATAGAAAGGGCATCGCATGCATTTTCCATATTGGCTTGCCCGGCTCAGGCGTTGGTGGCGCAAGCAGGCGCAGCGGCTGCAAGGCCGCGATGACAGCCTGCGTCCAGTCCAGCTGGCACAGACACCGCCCACCCTGCTGCTGGACTACAGCGCCAGAGCCTATGCGTCGGTGCTGATTCCTGCACTCAACGAGGAAAAACGCATTGCCCAGGTGGTGGCCTACGCGCTGTCAGACCCGGCCACGGCCGAGGTCATCGTGATCGACGACAGCTCAACCGACCTGACCGCCGAACTGGCCGCCCAGGCCGGCGCCCGGGTGCTGACCAGCAGCATGCTGGGCAAGGGCGCTTCGATGCGCGACGGGCTGGAACAGGCGCAGTCGGACATCGTGGTCTATTTGGACGGCGATCTGGCCGGGTTGCGGCCAGCCATCATCAGCGACCTGTGCCAGCCCTTGCTTGGCGGCAGCGCCGACTTCGTCAAGGCGCGCTTCGGGCGTGGTGGCGGCCGCGTCACCGAGCTCACCGCCAAGCCGATGTTGAAAATCTTCTTTCCGGAGCTGGCGGCGTTTGCCCAGCCGCTGGGCGGTATCGTGGCGGCGCGCAAGAAACTGCTGATGACACTCACCTTCGAGGACGACTACGGGGTGGACATCGGCTTGCTGGTCGATGCGCACCTGGCTGGAGCGGCACTGAGCGAGGTGGACATCGGCGCGCTGGAGCACGACAGCCAGCCCCTGCAGGACCTGACCCTGATGGCCAACGAGGTCGGGCGCGTCATCTTCAACCGCGCCCGGGCAGCCGGCCGGCTGCACGTCGAGCAGGTCTCGGCAATGTTCG
>JACCEA012444665.1_pt1 | contig 11038 bp, 7 predicted proteins | sample 7449851 | NCBI WGS metagenome assembly JACCEA01 (sample SAMN15323453, study PRJNA562643) | freshwater metagenome | isolation source: river surface water | place: USA:Blue River Watershed | collected 2017-08-18 | reverse complement strand
CTTGGAAATTAAATTCGTTATCATTTCCAAACGCATCAAAACGCTGGCTGGAACCTACCTGACTCAGTCCGCTCACAAAATCCTGATTGAGCTGTTGCAATCCAATAGACCAATTGAGGTGATTGGTAGGGTTTAGAATGTAATAGTAATTGAATACTCCTTCCAAGGTCCCGGTATGCAGTTCCTGGTTTTGAAGGAGACGGTAGCTTGCTGCATTTGGAATCGCATACAAACCTACTAGCGGCTTGACAGAGGAAGTAAGGTCCAAGAAAGGATCTGAAAACTTCTTTTCCCAGTTCATTTCCATGCTAAACACCTGCTCTTCGCTTGGGGCGTGATACCACTCCAGCTTTTGCTGCAGGGCATAAGGATTGCGTGAGGACAGCGTGTTGATATTTTGGGTAAAGTCCCCAAAACTAGAATTGAGCAGGTTACCATTCTCAATTTCAGAAAGCTTTCCAAAAAAGCTATATTTTAAGTAAGTCTCTTCTTTGGGAGTGTAGGTGATGGCATACTTGGCCAAACCAGACTTATTTTCTACCGCAGAGGAAGACAAGAGTTCCTCATTGTTGTTTTGTCCGGAATTCAAATAAGTGCGCAGGGAAGAACTTCCCAAGCCATTGTTTGCTGAGGAACCGATCACAAAGCCGGTATGTCTCCACTTAGCGGATGGAGAATAATTCAGGTTGAAGGCTGCTAAGTTAGTTTCCAGGGAATTGGCATTGGAGCGGGTGGCCATTGGAATTCCTAAATCCTCTCCATTGACCTGTACTCGAGATCCAGCACGAGAAGCAAGTCCTCCCATGCCTCCCGAAAATCGAAAATAATCCGACAAGGTAAAGGGCTGCTCCCCCACATTATTCGTCCCGCCAATAAAGTTGATATTGAGTTTGGGCGCATAGTAAAAGGTGTTGGCATGAGCCAAATACCGTTTCTGAGGACCTACACCTGCGGTCAAGTCTCCAAAGACCATGTTTTTCTTACCGTCCTTCAGTTGGATATTGAGTGCCAAGTTTTCGTTGGTATCTAGGCCGCGCATGGGACCCACTTCGTTGAAGTTTTTCAATACCTGCACCCGGTCCACGGCATTGGCGGGCAGGTTTTTAGTAGCCAATTTGGTATTGCCATCCATAAACGGCTTTCCATCAATCAGCACCTTATCTACACTTTTGCCTTGTACCTTGACGCCGCCCTCCTCATCCACCTGGAAGCCCGGAAGTTTTTCCAAGACATCTTCAAGCTTACGCTCTGTTCCCGTAGTAAATGCATCGGTTTTGTAGGTAAGCGTGTCTCCTTTCATGGTGACGGGCATCTCGGATACCACTTCCACCAATCCAAGTTGGGTATCACTTTGCTTGAGGATGACCAGCTGTGGGGTGTCGGAATCCCAGGTATTGAGCGCTTGTTCAAATTGCCGATAACCCACAAAAGAAACGCGAATCAGGTAGGAAGGGCCTTCAAGTAAGGTCACCTTAAACTTTCCCTCATTGTTGGAGATACCAAACCCGGCAATCTTCTGCGTGCTTTGGTTGATGGCCACCACATTGGCATAGGCAATAGGCCGATTGAGGCTATCCAACACGAGCCCAGTCAGCGGCTTGGTTTGGGCCATGGAAAATCCAGCAAGCAAGCAGAAGCAAGCGAGCAGACTAATTCTTTTGATCAATACCATCAATGTGAAGGAGTAATTAGGTGAAAGAAGCCCGATTTTCGGCTTCCAATTAAGAAAGGTAGGAATCTAGGCCTTGGAATTAATTTCCTATTCGTATTTCCATTCTATTCCCAGATCCAGGTTTGCCTTGGTAGCGGTTCATCATTTGCTTCATTCCCTCTTCCTGCATTTTTTTATACTCGTCTAGGGTAATTTCTTTTCCTTTGGATGGACGCTCGATGACCACCGGATCAGCAGAAGGATTCAATTCAATTTTTTCACAGATGAGTGTTCTTCCTTGATTTTGAACCTCCAAAATCAAACCAGGAAGGCCATAGTAATTTTCTGGTCCATGGGAAACTGGGATTTCAGGCGTAAACCATACGGTCACTTGTAGCGTATCCTTCACATTTTCCATTTCCGTCATTCCTGTGGAAAAACGTTTTGAATCTACAATTTTGGTGAAGCTTGCCTTCTGAGCGGTGTAATTCCCTACTTTTTTGGTTTCTTCAGAAAGTTCCCATTCGAAAGGTTCAAGCGTGTCTTTGACCAAATAGGCCTTTTCATTCATGTCATGGTCTTCAAGGTAGGTTTGGTCTGCAATGTTTTTATAGAGGGTTGACCCTGCCCCACCGCTGACTACCATAAAGACTGCCCCACCAGAAGATGCCGTGGCAGGACCACCTCCCAAACTTTCTTCTTTCTTCCAAGTAGACTCGGTTTGGTTAAAGGAAAGCACATAGTTTTGTTCCATCTGCTTTTTGAGCGAAGCCTGAATTTGGGCCATTTGCTCCGGCGCCATTTTGGTAGAATCCATTTTAATGGAGAAACTGGAGGAAGACTTGTAATAGGCTCTGCCTGTAAATCCTTGGGCAAAAGCGGTCTGAAGACCAAGGCCTAAGCATAGAAAAAGAGCTAGAAGTGTGAACTTACGTTTCATAGTTGTGTTATTTTGACCCTACAAAAGAAGAGAAGAGAAGCCAATATACGAGTTAAGCAGTGTTAACGTGTGTTAATTACGATTTTTTGACGATTGGATTCCTTCTACTTTAGTCCCATGAAAAAGCTGGAATTCAAGCGTATTGGATTACTTATTGGGATCACCCTGCTGGTTACGCTCGCTATCCAAACCTGGAGAATTGGAACCCAGTGGGAACTCCTGAAGTCGGAACTGCAGCAAGATATTCAGCAAGGCTTCGACCGTGCGGTTGAAAACTACTACGCCGACTTGGCCAAGTCGGACGTCTTTGCCTTGACGGATTATGAGTCAAAAGACAGCTTGGCATCAGACACCTCTTTTATGAGGAGAGCAGTGGCTAGCCCTTTGTTTAAAAAAACGCTGAAATTGCAACGGAAAGACCCAACAGGAGAGCAGAAACTGGTTATGGAAACAAGCAGGTCTTTTGATCCCCTGAATCCCCCCGCTGAACTAGCCATTTTCAGTCCGGATAGTGTGCCAGGAGCAGGTGCAAAAATCATAGAAATCAGCGCCTTGAAAACCAAGGAAAAGGATTCCCTTCGTATCCAGACCATTGACATCTCTCCAATTGCAGAAACCATCAATCGAGAACAATTAGACTCCATCAATGTAGATCAAATCAATAAAATTCAGATTTTCAGAGGAAAGACTGCCGTCGATAGCTTGAATGCCATCGAACGCTTTACCAGCAAAATCATCTTTTCCATCATCCGAGATACGCTGGATTTACCCAAATTGACCAAACATTTAGATTCAGAGTTTGAACGTAGTGGGATTCCACTCGACTATCGTCTACACTTTACGGAGCTAAATTCAGACAGCCTTGTCCGTGATTCCATCGCCAAGGAAATTGTATTGCCTTACAAAGTTGCCTCTCGATCCACCTTTCTCCCCGCTGGGAAAAGTTTAGACCTGTACTACGACACCAGCTACCTGACCTTATTTAAGCGGGGCTTGGTAGAGGTGCTTTCCTCCCTGTTATTTTTAGGCATCCTCGCTTTTGCATTCTACTACCTCTACCAAACGATCAAAAACCAAAAGGAAATTGCCGAGATCAAGGAAGACCTGATCGCCAACATCACCCACGAATTTAAAACCCCTATCGCCACTACCCTGACGGCCATCGAAGGCATACAGCAGTTTAACCCTACAAACGACCCTGAAAAGACCGATCGCTACCTGGATATTTCGAAAGTTCAACTTCGAAAACTGGATCAGATGGTGGAAAAACTCTTGGAAACCGCAGCTCTTGACTCAGATCAGTTGGTCTTGAAAAAGGAAAGCATTGATCCAGCACCGGTATTGACCCAGTTGGTTCAAAAATTCCAAACTCTAGCTCCAGAAAAGGAATTTTCTTTGCTTCTCCCTCCTGCCTGCAGCCCGATCGAAGCGGATCCCTTTCACTTCGAGCAGGTGATTTCAAATCTTATCGACAATGCCGTCAAATACGGAGGGTCGCGCATCCAACTGGCACTTGAGCAGGTTCAAGGCCACCAGATTCGCGTAGAAGACAATGGAGGTTCGCTCCGCCCAGAGCAGGAGAAATTAATTTTCGATCAGTTTTACCGCATCCCCAAGGGCAACCTCCACGATGTGAAAGGCTTTGGAATCGGTCTGTACTACGTTAAGAAAATTATGGAAAAACACGGCGGTAATGTAAGCCTGCAAACAGGCCCACTTTCCACCACATTTACCACCTATTGGCCATGAAGAAGATTCGAATTTTATTGGCTGAAGATGAATTAGCTTTAGGAACCATCATCCAAGAGAGCTTGGAAAGCCGGGAGTTTAGCGTCCGACTGTGCGGCGATGGGCAGTCTGCCTGGGAAAGTTACCAGCAAGACAAGCCAGATATCCTGGTCTTGGATGTGATGCTTCCCAAAAAAGATGGCTTCACCCTCGCTTCGGAGATTCGAAAAATTGACCTCCAAACCCCCATCATTTTCTTGACTTCCAAAGGACAGTCGGAAGATGTAGTCAAGGGATTCAGTTTGGGCGGCAATGACTACGTACGCAAGCCCTTCAGCATGGAAGAATTGATCGTGCGGATTAAGGCCCAACTGGACAAACAGCTCATTCGCCAATCCACTAGCGAGTGGATTGCCTTGGGGAATTACCAATTTCACGCCAATCGACAGGTCCTTCGCCTTGGGGAAACCGAAACCTCACTCACCGCCCGAGAAAGTCAGCTCCTGCAAATGCTGCTACAAAACGCGAATGAGATCACGGATCGTACCCTAATTTTAAAGCAAATCTGGGGCACTGATGACTTCTTTACTGCACGAAGCATGGATGTATTCATCACCAAGCTCCGTAAAAAGTTACAAGAAGACCCAGGCATCCAGATCCTCAATGTGCGAGGGTATGGATTCAAACTGGTTTTTTAAATCAGTTTTTACTCAAAAAAGAACTAGCTACTAGGCCTAGAAAAACCCAGCCAAAGACCAATAAAAAAGGAGAGAAGCCCCCCCTTTTTATTCCTAACCACCCTTACTCCGATCCTTTTTTTGGACGAGCAAGCAGGGTAATGACTACGGCGACCACGGCAGCATGCACGGCATAGTTTTCGCCAAAAGCAAACCAAATTCCGAGCGCAACCGCCTCACAGGCGAGCAGACTAACGAAGAAAATCTTGATTTTTGTAGTGTTTACCATGCCCAATCTAGAAATTCATATACCCCTTGGAATACCGAGCCTGATACAGCACCTCCCAAAATAGCCCCTCCATAAGCCACCTGCCCTGGACCCACAAACGCGTTTACCGCCCAAGCACCCGCAGCGCCCGCAACACCTCCAGCCACATCTGCCTTGACGATGTTGCCCGCAGGACCTGTTTTATAGGATTGCTGCGAAGTTCCACCAGGTCCTAGCTGCTCCCAGTTCTCATAGTTTTCGGACCAATAGGTATAAGAGTGGCTCGCAATGGAAGTAGCGGAATACAGAAGAACTAACTCTCGCTCGCTCAGATCTTTTTCCAATGCTATGGTCTCTTCTAGAACCTTAATTTCTTGGTGAATCCGGGAATCTCCAAAAGCCTCTACCGAGAGAATAGTATTCAACTTTTCCAAATAGAGTTTTACCTTTTCACCAAGCTCCAAGCTGTCGGGATAGACCTGCTGTCGGGCAGATTTGGAGGTTACAAAAAGTCGCTTGGTGTAGGCCACCCCAATCGCGTTCATGTTGGCAGGATACTGGGTATTTGATTCAATCTGTGCAATCAAAAAATCCTCTAGGACCTGCTTATTGGCAATTGGGGATTTGCGTCCCAATGAATTTTGGTTTGCAAGAAGAAATTCAAAAGTATCCTGCAACTTTTCGTTGTGCTCGACACCAATTAATTCAAGCTCATGGGCTTGAATCGTAGGAATTTCAGGAGCGGGATCTTGGTAGCATGCTTGAAAAGGAAATGTCAATCCAAGGAAAAAGAGAAAGTTTCTAAAAGTGGTTTGCATGGTTGAAAGTGGTTAAAAGTGAAAAATAAATTGCGAGTTAGAAGAAGGCTTAACCCTACCCAAACCCTTAGACAAATCGGATCGCTAAAGGATGGAGCACATAAATTGGAGCAGGGTCGACTAGATAAAAAAGAGCTGGAGGGAATCGCTAATACTAAAACAAGAACAAAAGACTGGGGCGGTTAAAAAATGCCCCAATCGACTCGTGAATATATTTAAAAATAGTTTTTTCATAAAAATTAAATTAAAGAATAAATGAATGTATTTATAAAATTTTAAAAAACAATTTTTTATTAATTTAATTATAAAAATATAAATAATTTTTTTTGAAAAGAAGATTAGTGAAGGCCACTTAGGGGTATACGTCGAAAGAAATGATGAATAAACTCCATCCCAAATCCTTCATTGAGAACGAAAGAGCTTCCCTGATAAAACAATCTGAACTAGCTAAAAAGCCTTTCTTCGAATGAAGAAAGGCCGATTTATACTTGAAATAAAATCAATTCATTGAAAAAATGGAACTACCCAAAACAATTCCCGTTCCTGGGGGTAGTACATTTCATAAGATAGGTTGATTCAGTTTAGTTAAGTTCAGCTCAAAGGAATTCGGCAGGTTCTTTCCAGGTCCTGCCGATCCTCTGACTGAAGTTTTTCTAAGCCCTCCCTCTACTTAATAACGCAACTTTTTCAGATAGGCTATACTTTTTGGCAAGGTTTCCAACTCCTTGTCACTTTCATCCTCCACAAAAAAATGTTTGATTCCGATTCGATTGGCTTCACGAAGAATGCCCGGAAAATCAAGTTCTCCTTCTCCTAGCGGCACGTCATTTTCAGGACCAGTTCGCCCAGTCATGTCCTTCGGAGCACCTTTTCTAAAATCTTTCAAGTGCAGGGATACCCAGCGCTTGCCGTATTTTTTAAGCAATCCCACAGGATCACCTCCCCCAAAATGCGTCCACATCACATCCATTTGAAGCGACACGTAGTTGGGATCCGTATTTTCTACCAGGTAATCAAAGAGTGTCCCTGAGCCATAGGGCTGAAATTCATAGCCATGCACATGGTACTTGAAGGTAATCCCATTTTCCTTCAAGACTTTTCCTCCTTCATTGAAGACCTTAATCGCTCGGTCGGCATCTGCCTTGGAAAACTGTCCTCTTGCATGCGGAATCCAGGCACACATGACGTAGTTCACTCCCAATGCCTTGGCTCGATCGGCTACCGCCTGTGGATCCGACTCAAGTTGCTCAAATCCCGTTCCCGTGGAAGGCAGGGAAATCCCACGGTCGGCTAGCATTTTTTTGAAATTCGCAGGGTCTACTCCTTGTGGAGCGCCTCCTTCAAACTCTTTGAATCCCATTTTTTGGATGATGTCCAGGGTTTCGGGCACCCCATTTTTCCATTGATTTCGAAAGGTATAAGACGCGATTCCCAAGGGAGCCTGAAAAAGGGGGTCTCCCTTTTTCTGAGCACACACTTCCTTTGGGGCAAAAACCCCGAATAATGCAAGCAGTAAATAGATACAGGTGTTTTTCATGGTAGTTTGGGTTAATGTCAAGTGAGTTACAAAAGTGAAGTTGACCCGCTCGTAGATTACAGATTTTGTTTGTTTAATTCCTCCACCGCATAATTGGCGGCTCGAGCCGTCAGGGTCATGAAAGTCAACGTAGGATTCTGAGTACTGCCACTGGTCATGCACGCTCCGTCCGTTACAAATACGTTTTTGCAGGCATGCAACTGGTTAAACCCATTGAGCAAAGAAGTCTTGGGATCCTTGCCCATGCGCACCCCACCCATCTCGTGAATATCGGATCCAGGAGGCGCTTTCGTATCTTCCACCTGGATATTCTTGAATCCCATCCGCTCGTACATTTCGGTTTGCTGCTCCAGAAAATCCTGGGTCATTTTGTCGTCGTTTTCTTTCCACTCGACCGAAAGGATAAGTTTAGGAATGCCGTACTTGTCTTTTTCGTCTTTGCTCAGCCGCAGGTGATTGGATTCTTCAGGCACCATCTCCCCTTGCATCCACGCTGCCATACCCCACATACCATAGCTTGGATTTAACAACTTTTCCCGAAGGGCATCGCCAATCAGTTCTCCATTTCCATCCAGCTGCCGGTTGGCAGACATCCCAATGGCATAGCCGCGTAGGAAGTCGGTCTCTTGGCGATACACATTTCGAAAACGAGGCACATAGGCATGTCCCGGATTGCGTCCGAGATTCACCTGATCTAGAAAGCCCTCAAAGGTTGCATAGCCCTTGCCTCGGTAATTGTGACAAGTGATGTATTTGCCCATCAAGCCATTGTCATTGCCCAAGCCATTAGGGAAACGGCTGGAAGTAGAGTTGAGGAGAATCGAATTGGAATTGATTGTAGAGGCATTCACGAAAATGATTTTCGCATAAAATTCAATGGACTCCTGAGTCAAGCGATCGATCACGCGTACCCCAATGGCCTTTCCTTTTTGCTCGTCATAAATAATCGACTCCACCACCGAATCGGGGCGCAGCGTCATGTTGCCCGTCTTCTCCGCCCAAGGCAGGGTGGAGGCATTGGCAGAGAAGTACCCTCCATAGATGCAGCCTCTGTTGCACATGTTCTGACTGAGGCATTTGGATCTCCCTTGGTCTCGGTGAATCTGCTGGGGATCGGTGAGATGGGCACAGCGACCCTGCACCAGGTGCCGCTCGGAACCATACATTTCTTTAAGCTTCTCCTTATAATACCGCTCTACGCAACTGAGTTCAAAACCTGGCTGTACGATCTGGTCAGGAAGTACATCCAAGCCATCCCGGCTACCTGCAAAGCCCACAAAAGCCTCCACATAGGAGTACCAGGGCTCCATGTCTTTGTAGCGAATGGGCCAATCCACTGCATACCCATCTCGAGCAGGTCCTTCAAAATCAAAATCCGACCAGCGCTGCGTACCTCGGGCCCAGAGCAAGGACTTCCCGCCTACATGATAGCCTCTAAACCAGCGAAATGGCTTTTCTTCAATATAGGGCTGTTCATCTTCCGCAAGTGTCCAATGCATGGTCTCCTCTCGCTTCCAGTTGGCCGCACCCAATCCAGATCGCTTATCAATAGGAACGGCTCCTCGAAACTCAAATTCCCAGGGTGTTTTGGAAGCAGTCGGGTAATCTTCGATGTGGCGGACCATCCTTCCTCGCTCCAAAACCAGGGTTTTCAGTCCTTTTTCGGTGAGCTCTTTCGCTGCCCATCCTCCGGAGGCCCCGGAGCCGATGACAATGGCATCGTAGGTTCGCTTTGCTTTTGAATCTTGTAGCATAAAGTCTTAAGCCTTTTGGGCAGGCTCCTCCACACAGCCACTGTAAAATCCTGGAGCTACCTGATACCCCAAATAATCCACCATTACCTGCTTGGCAGTGGTAAATCCAAAAATGGTATTGGCACGGATTAGTTCGTAAAACTTCTTTTGTTGTTCGTCCTCCGCCTTGGCATATCCCCCCAAAATCGCTTCTCTTTCCTGCTTTTCAAGTGCTGCAAAACGCCTCTCCACCAAAGCATTTAGCTCTTGAATTAATATGTCTAGTTCCTCCTTTTCCAGACACTTTTCAAAAAATTTGATCAAAAACTGATCTGTTCCTGTGCTCAGCGCCCCGATGGGAGCAGCTGTAGACCCACCAGAGACCCCTTCTGGAATCAAGGTGTCTGCCAAGGAAGTGATGAGCTGCTCTTGGTCATAGGTGAAAAACCCAATATGGGTTAGGCGATCTAGAATCTGCCATTTCCAGTCTACGAAGGCAAGCCCCGCGATTCCGGCCCCAGCTGCACCGAGGAGTTTTAAAGAGGTACGTCTTTGCATAAGAAGGAGTCAGGCGAGAAGAAGCCCATTCCAATATACTTGATTTGAAAAAAAGGAGCACAAAAAAAAGCTGGAATTCCACCAATGGGAATTCCAGCTCTTCAATTCAATTCAGAGGGCTTATTTTCTATAGTCCAAAGGAGCCTCACGACTTCCTACCAACGCTTTGTAGGAAAACCCTTCCCCTCTTCGGGTATTGAGTTCCTGCAAGGCTTGGCCCGTAACGGATGGATTGGTAAAAATATCCATCGCTGTCAAGGTCAAGGTTTTGGCTGCTACCATCATGCCTTTTTGGCCAATGCTCATGCCACCAGCTGCTACTGCCTGCCAAGTGTGGGCAGAAGTGCCAGGCACCCAAGTCGCCGTACCCAAACCTACTGTCGGCACCAACCAACTGATGTCACCCACGTCAGTGGATCCTCCGCCGCCTTCCTCGCTTACGATAAAGGGAACGATTTTAGTTGCATCAGCAGGGCTTGCCTTCACTCCTTCTGGGTAGGTCTTGATGATGTCTTCGGCAAATTTGCGTTCCTCCTCATTGTAGGTCACGCCACCGATTTTTTCTAAGTTTTTGTGCATGATGCGCGCCAAAGTCTCGTTGGGCAATAAGTTGTACACCCCATTGATCACCTCGTATTCCATGCGCGTTTGGGTTCCTAAGGCTGCACCTTCAGCTGCCTTCACCATGCGGTCAAATATCTGCTGCACGACCAAGGCATCTGGGTGACGTACGTAATGGTAGGATTCAGCAAATGCTGGTACCACGTTAGGCGCTTCTCCACCTTTGGTGATTACGTAGTGCATACGGGTTTCCATAGGCACATGCTCTCGCATCAAATTGACCATAAAGTTCATCGCCTCTACCGCATCCAAGGCAGACTTGCCGCGCTCTGGAGCCGCTGCAGCGTGGGAAGCTTCGCCATAAAAGCGGAATTTAGTAGAAATATTAGCGAGAGAGGAAGTAGCTCCGGCAGCATTTTGGGAGCTTGGGTGCCAGTGAAGCATGGCGTCCACATCCTGGATCAAGCCAGCACGGGCGATGTATACCTTGCCTCCTCCCCCTTCTTCGGCTGGAGTTCCATACACCCGAACGGTGCCTTTGATTTTATTGGCCTTCATCCAATCCAT
>JACCEA010532876.1_pt1 | contig 11039 bp, 9 predicted proteins | sample 7449851 | NCBI WGS metagenome assembly JACCEA01 (sample SAMN15323453, study PRJNA562643) | freshwater metagenome | isolation source: river surface water | place: USA:Blue River Watershed | collected 2017-08-18 | reverse complement strand
ATGCCCAGTTGTGACTTTTTGTTTTCAAACCCCCTCATTAGTCCGAAGAACCCATTCTTTTTCTTGTCGAATTGCTGTTTGAACTTTTCGCGGTCAACGATAAAACTTAAATCTCCGCAACTAGCACCAAAATTAAGTGATAAATGCTGGTCAATAGCGAATTATGCATTTTACCTTTCTCCTGGAAACAAAGGCTTTCGTTTCGTATAGTCTTTCAAATTTCCCCTCATCATATTCAATAGCTCTGCAAATATGCATCCCATAGACCACATATCAATCGCGGCAGAATAGGGTTGCAACAATATCACCTCTGGTGCTCTATACCATCTTGTCACAACATGTGGAGTCAGACTGCTAGCAAGAGTTGTTGGTGGGGGAAACGAAGTATTGTTTCCATTTTCTACATTTCTCATGTTACCTTCCATTCGGTGTTCACGATTCATCAAAAAGTCAGAATATCCTGCATCTTGATTGATTATATAACCACCACTGAACACTCTTGCTAAGCCAAAGTCCGCTATTTTTACAGAGCAATCAGCACAATTGACCAATATGTTAGCTGGTTTCAAATCGCGATGAATAACATTTGTCGCATGAAGGTACTCCAATCCAGAGAGAAGCTGAAACATTATATATTGAATATGGTCTTCGGATAAATATTGATTCGACTTGATTATCTTTGCAAGGTCGGTATCAACGCATTCAAAGACTAGGAATACATTGCCCAAGCAATTTGAACTTCCGTTTGTTGCTTTCAACGTTGGACAAAAGCAGTCCTTCAATGCAACAATATTTGGATGATTCAATCGATGCAGGATCCGAATTTCTCTTAGTGCTCTTTTCGCGTTGATCGGCTCGTCAAAAGAAACATCGATCTTCTTGATAGCAACCAATCCAGTAGTGTCGAATCTTGCATATATTCAATGAATCATGGGAGTGGTCACATGACATGATGAAACTATTCATTACCTATCCGTGCATTTTGCAACTTGACCATAAGATCCTTTTCCTACGATGTCAATACACCGATATCTTCCAAAATCTCCCATATTCCAGTCCTGCTCCGAGCACGCCATTGCAATGCGGACAAGCTGGGGCCGTGTAAGAATTGGAATATGAACTGCACAAGCTTGCTCGTTGTAAATACTGGCGACCACAAAAACATTATGATAACAAGTATTAACCATTAATTAACCAAACGATTAATTGGGCAAATCCTACGGTCCTCCACTTTCCTGTGCTGCCTAAATAAAGTGCTGCAGAATTTTCTTTTTGGGAGAGTGCATTTGTTAGGATTAAGGCCTAAGTTTGTGCGTAAAAACCATATATAAGAGTCTCTAAGGCTACTGTCGCCCGGACCGGATTCGCTGTAATTTTTTACTGCTCAACACAAGAAGATATTTACCAAATCACATCTCCTAAGTTATATCTTTTGCTATGAATATAATGCTGCTTTTATTGTCTTCATCGACTGATGAAAATGGTGTCATATTTCCAATGCTCCTAAATGGGTATTTCTTTCCATTTATGGATAAGTGTCATGTTCTATCAATTTTATTGTATGGTATTCTGAATTATAACATGGTAAAGCTGTGATGAGATTGGAAAGGGTAATTTAATTGCTTTGGATACTGGCAAGAAGACTCGAACATCGCCCAAGCCACTTTATGCACGTCAACTTGATAGTACTTTGAAATTTGATGTTCCGTTTTGCCCAGACCTTCAGTAGGACAGAATAAAGTATTTCCGATCAGATTCGTACACATTCAAATTCAAAATCACGCGCCCATGAATGTAAATATCAGAAGGAGCCAGCGCCTATGTGTATCACCAAAAAAAGTCCCCCACAGAACAAACTACGTGGCCATGTGGTGTGAGCATCCTCATTATTGGATTGTTGGTGCTTTAGCAACTACTTGCAGATCGGGTGGCTGTGATATTCTTCAAATACTTGGCTGCGAAATCAGCTTGATTGATCGCCCGGCTGACCCAACTTTTTAATTGACGCCGATTTAATTCTTTCATTGTGTCTCTTTTGTTGATAATGCGCGATGTGCATTAAGTCAACGCCGATGGCAACCAAATCAACTGCGGCTTTCGAACAGTATTCATTGGCGACCCTTTCGCATAAACCCCCCGACAAAATTTTGAAAAATTGCTTCTTCGCGCTTGTTCGTAGCAAATTAATCTGAAAAATGATTTCTATGATGTCTCCAATTGATATTTGAATACAATTGTAGATTTTGATCGCACAGCTACCAGAAGCAAGTGCACAAGCTGCTTCTTGAGAATTAGCGGATCCAGACAGAACAGGTGTACTGAAATACTTTGCATTGCATAGAACTTCATGAACTGTTGAAATAGTGCTAACAAAAGGAACACCAATTTGACGGCATCTATTAAACTGCAATAACCGATTACAACACAACAAACCAAATCTCCAGTAAATCTTACATGTTCGCCACTCGATACGGTAGAAACGCCTATTCTTGAAGATGCTGAGGTAAATCGCGAAAGCCAAAGCAATCTCTGAATTGATAGAAATGTGTGTTCCCTGCGAGAAGTGAAGGAACATACTCGGATTCCCTGTATCTTGCACAACAATTTTGGCAGATCCAACAAATAATTGGGTTGCAAATTGTGAAAAACGGGGAAAATCTTGTGTGAATCACTTCGAAATAGGCCAAAGATGTTGATTGCATTCAAAAACAATATCAGCATTAGCATATACCATTTCATCCAACTACACCAGTCTTTCAAGCGTAGAGCCTCTGGACTCTATTGTACAATACAATATATAGTAACAGGATTATTACTATAATTTTGGTACTGTTTTGTAACTTTTGATAGAAGCATGTGTATGTAACATTACATTGAGAGTGTTTGAGGATGATGAGCGGTTAAAAAAACGCGTTTCAAAACTCCCATAAACTTCCCTAATACATAGAAAACGATTATATTGTTGATTTCCTAGGTCTTCCAAAAAGTGTTTATTTTACCCCAAAACGTAAGTTTTTGGAGGGTCGACAATACCAAATACCAATATGAAATAAGAAGTATGCCATATGTGATATGCTGAACAATAGACTCTAATAACTATAAAAATCAGCTCTGGGAGAATCTGGCGGGGCTATCGGGGCGGGGAAAAGCAGGTAGAAGTAGAGATAGAAGTATTAATTAAATAAGCCTATTATATTGGCCGAGAATAAGTTGAAGTCGCCCACGGGCGAAGTTGATAATTTTTGGGAGATGCACCATGGCATTGTCATTTCTTCATTCACGTGACAGTCAGCTTCCAAATCAAAAAATATATGGAGCATTTTGAATAGTCTAATTGATGGTTGTCCTGAAATTATAATTCTCGATGAATGAATAGTGGTCCGTATGAGGAGAATTACTCTTTTTTCTTTTTTTTTGTACGATTTGGCATTTAAGCAAATGACATTTTCCAATATATATCAAGTGGGTGTGGTCACGGTATGCATCTGTGGTGTATTTGTTGACTTGAGCAATGCAGACGTTCCCATCAATACAAACAATTTGTAACCTAACTCACAAATATTATAATATTATAAGTTGTTTTATTTATATATTTATTTATAAATTATTTAAAGAAAAAAATTGAATATTACAAAGGCGCAAGTATTAACATACAATACTTCAACCGACGAAATAACTTTCTTTGATGGACCAACTGGATTGAATTATCTTGTTCTTCTTCATTTTATAATTGTTTATTAGAGTCGGAAGGTATGGTACGCCAGAAGGCTGCTCCATCCATTCACTCGGACATTCATTGGGAACTGCGGCAGGGGTCTACCCGGTCTAATACCATCCTTTGTCAAAAATAATAGTCCCGATTAGACTCTATTTCACCCATTTGACGATGGTCAACCTAATTGCTAGGAAATCCAGGTCTCGGAGGGCGACTGAGAGGTCGGAGAAAAACTGTGGTGAAGTAAGTTTAGACAGTAGTATTCATCATTTCGCCTATATAGGGTATCTAAAGTGTAATCTTGAAGGGAAACACGGGGTCAACCGCGCTTCGCCGACAGGGCCAGACTTCAGCAGTGCGAATCAACGGTGGGATGGACTATCTATACCACAGTGCCTTCACTATAAATCTACGCCACAAATATTTTCCAAAATATCTCTTTTATTGTCCGCATCGGATTTTTACAATTGAAATGAATACAAGCAAAATATGAACCAAAAACTTATAATCAGCTTATTACAGAAAACCGTTACTGCCATAGAAAAGGAATCGCATGAGATGGTTTCGACACGAAAGGCCCATAATTGGATGTTCCTTTGTCATATCCCATATCATATTTAATGTAGATGAATCAGAAAATAAGCAGTGCAAATCTACAACCTATATATATAACGATATGTATAACCGATTAATATAACCGAGATACCCTCAGCAGTCTTCGACTGTGCTCGTCACATGACAGGGCGACGTGGACGTACGAACGCCGGATATTGGCGCAGGATTTGGATTTCTGCTTCAAATTAGATTGATTTACGTTTTGTATAATTATTTACGTATCCATCTTGGGGAGTATTAGTTTTTCTCAGTTCTTATGGTTTTGTTGTTGACGTTATCGACGTTATCCATATCCAAACATGTTGCAATCCAATTTAAATGATAAAGTGCTGTCTTTAGGCACCATTAATGAGAATATGCGAAAATGCAAGTATGAAGTTAGAGGAGAAATCTACTTGGCAGCACAGAAGCGAGCGCAGCAAGGAAAAGAAGTAATTTATCTAAATGTTGGAAATCCCCAAGCCCTGGGTCAAAAACCATTGACGTTTAATCGCGAAGTTATGGCTCTCATGATGGCTCCTTTCCTGATGGATTCTGAGACATCTGCCTCCATGTTCTCACCGGATGCTATCGCACGAGCACATCACTACTTAACAAAGTTCAAGGGCGGTTTGGGTGCTTACTCTGACTCAAAAGGAAACCCATATATCAGACAAGAAATAGCTGAATTCATTTCGAAGCAATGTGGATTGCCGTCTAATCCGGACAATATCTTTTTGTCCAATGGCGCGAGTGAATGTGCTAGAATGTTATTGTTTGCGTTGATTCGTGGAGCTACAGATGGAATTATGGTGCCCATTCCTCAGTATCCACTGTATTCGGCATCAATAGCTCTTTATGGTGGAGAATTGGTACCTTATTATCTTGACGAAGATCAAGGTTGGGGCCTGGATATTGAAGAATTGAGTCGTTCAATCCAAGAAGCACGGTCGAAAGGAATTCTTTGTCGTGCCTTGGTGTTTATTAACCCAGGAAATCCCACTGGCCAATGTCTCACAGAAGCAAACATTCAAGATCTCATTCGGTTTTGTTTTGACAACAGATTGGTTCTCTGTGCTGATGAAGTTTATCAAGAGAACATTTACAGCTCTAATCCATTTGTTTCCGCACGTAAAGTACTTGGAACAATGCCTGAGCCATATCGATCTGGAGTTGAATTAGTTTCGTTTCATACTGTTTCCAAAGGTGCATATGGTGAATGTGGCCTTCGTGGTGGTTACATGGAACTCCACAATATGGATAGCAGGGTTGTAGATGAAATTTACAAAATTGCTTCAATTAACTTGTGTCCCAATGTTCCTGGCCAAGTTGCTCTGGGTTTGATGGTTAATCCTCCAAAACCAGGCGATTTTTCTTATAATCAATTTATCTCGGAGAAATCAGAGTTGATCAATAGTTTGAGAAGAAGGGCAAGGAAAATAACAGATGCTTTTAATGGATTGGAAGGGGTTAGTTGTCAGGAGACAGAGGGTGAGTAGTTTTACAACCGTTATATTAACCTGTTAATAAAATATATGACACAGGTGCAATGTATTCATTTCCCCGCATTACGTTACCACCTGCCGCAATCGAAGCTGCAAAAACGAAAGGGAAAGATGCTGATGTCATGTATTGCTTGGAGTTGTTGGAAGAAACAGGGTTATCATGTGTTCCTGGCAGTGGATTCAAGCAAGCACCAGGAACTTTCCATATAAGAACAACAATCTTGGTAAGATGTGAGTTGTAACTGATAAAGTGTTGGCTGACCTATGTATTCAGCCTCCTGAAGAAATCTTTGATGATATCATAAATCGCTTTGCTTCGTTTCATAAAAGTTTTCTGAAGTAAGGGTACCAATTTGTTTTTGAGAAGATATTTGATAAACTATTATTTTTCAGGCGTTATGGAGGGTCAACTACCAGCCGCTCAAAGCTATAAAAGGGACTTGTGGTGTGCGGTGAATAAAAATACTTCAATTAACAAACTCAACCCTTAGCGACAAACACTTCCATAAAAGTAGTTATACAACAACATATAATGCTTTAATTCTATTGCTAATATTCGAAGTGAGGCAGTAAGGCACTGATTACTTCGAACTTGCAACATTCGCTTGAAAGTTTCCTAAGAATGCTACACAAACAGTAGTATCATCAATGACTTGTTCCTCACGCATCCACCTTTCATTGGACTCACTAATAAGACGATCGACAGCAAATCTTGGCTCAGTAGTGTTGTATGCAATATCCATTACTTCTTGATTGCTCATGAATTCCCAGAGGCCGTCAGAGGCCATCACTAAGATAAGGTCTTCTCTTCCACTCTGATTGAATTCATATTCAAAAAATTCTGGCTCCGATGAAACACCAGCCGTATGAGCAACAGCATCACCCAATGAGCGACTCATTGCAAGCCCTGGAACATCCATATGGCCCAACCATACTCTTGCAGGACCATCAACGCCATCGTCATATTCAACAGCGAACACTCTTCCTCCCTTCGCTTCGATACGAGCCTGCACAGATAAAAATAAATACATCGAAGCGGTAGATCAGAGGCCACTTACCTTCTCGGCTGGTAAATCTGGCTTGTGATCAATTGTAAGGGAGTCAGCAACAACTGCACCATTCTTACCACGATAACCAATTGATGTTCTTGAGTCTCCAATATTGCAAAGGACAATTTTATTGTTACGAATAACAGCACATGTGAATGTTGTGCCAGAGAAATCAGTTTCAATTGATGGATCTACTCAAAAGCATTATCATGGACATAAAACAAGGGAGCAAAATTTAATTACCACGAAGAACTTCCGACTCGCATCGAGCAATTATTTCGGTTAGGGCAGCTTTTATATCTGTACCAAAATCTCGATGCTTGAACAAATAATTCGCTAATCTGCTTTTGATATGCTGCGAAACTTTGTCACCATCTTCGCCATGACCATCCATGACACAGAACAACAAACTACGTGTTTTTGGATCCTCCGCCATTATGAGAGCATCTTGATTTTTCTTCTTTGGATTGTATGGGGCGTATCCTTTCTTGGAGTACCCGCCATAAGAGTTAACAATGAAACCATTCGATCCACCCGCTACCATCTAACAAGAATAAAGATGAACAGAAGGACCGAACCATGAACTAAAAAAAACACCTCTTCTTCTCCATCTAGATTAACTGAATCAAAACCTTCAACGAGTTTGTTATCACTCATTACAGACAAGCGTCTGCGGGCCTGCTTTATATCTTTTTCATCTAAGAAATGCGTGACTTAAAAGATTACAACACTCATGGAAACGACATCTAACCTTTTGGAGAGGTTGCCATCTTGAGTGGATCAGGTTGAAGAACAAAAGAAGAGTCAAGTTGAAGCGATCAGATCAAAAAACCGAGTAGTTGGACCAAATTAAGTTGCACAAAAATGTTTGAATCGTAATTTCCGAATTCTTCACAATATACCGCTTTACTACCCTGTAGCATTCAAAATAGATCAATTGTAGATCAACTATAATAGTCAACATTGGACTCTGTTGGATTTGCAGCCCGCCTTTTTGGATTCGTACACAAACCTCGATATTTAATAAACTCGAATTCTGGTGGTGTGTAAAACGCTACACTAATAACGTCACGCACGCCCGCAATTAAGTTCTTCCCTCGACATTTCAATTTGGAATTGCTTGATTCTTACACACTGCCGCACTATTGTATGTAGCTAGTAGCAGTTCCCCTGTTTTTTAATTAGTTCAAGGTAAGTTTCACTTGTTCCCGTAATTTTAGGTCGTCCTTGCCTCTCCATGGTCTCGCGAAGCCAACCCCATGGACCGTGCATTTAGTATTGTCCCCAGTCATTGTTTTGTCGCAAAGTTTGTCATTTAGCAGTTTCTTATATTGAACAATTGTTTCTGATCAGACGTATGTGTATAATAGTCACTTAGGTTCCTTTTGACGTATTCTGTCCTGTGATTTTGTTGATGTTTCGTAATGGAAAGCTTCGATATCGTTTCGGGACTCCATGATTAATTTCTTTTTTATCGATTATCGTCGATAATCTATATGGCGCAACTCATTTGTGCTGCAGACAAAGCAATGTAACCATCACACTCGCTCGCAAGTAACCTTTGAAGGTGTTCATTGTGAAGCTGTGTAATCAACACACGTGTGATGAGAAACAATTGATCATTTTGTGAATTACATTATGAATTTTGTTCCTTTGTCATATCATATTTTATGTAGGAATGATGATGAATCAGAAAATAGAGCTGTGTTCGTCACATGACACAATCTTCGAATAAAATGGATTTAAGGAAGATCGGGTCGAAAATGTCGGAAAACAAAATATAGCCATTAATATCTTCACCAATAAAGATGATAAAATAATTTTGATTGAAGCAATTTCATTCTATCCCATAGAAAAGAGCATAATATGGAGTTGAGTTATCCAGAAGTAAAGGATTGCCTCCAATGAAATAAAATAATTTCACTCATCTCTTTGGGTTTTATAAATACAGGCGATTATCATGAGATTGTATAGGCAGCATTGGTGTTATAAAAGTATTTATCTGGGGCAGTCTAAACGTTGACCTCTGTTGGAAACATTATAATAAATTAAAAGATGTTTTGGTATCTTGAACCTTGCATTTAGCATTTTTTCTCATTCCTCGCATTCATGTTAATTAAATAAAATTCTCTATGTTGCTCCTCAAGGCACCATTAAGATTCGCTTCCGTCATATGATACTGGTTGGTATTCCGAGATTTCCATGTCCATAGTAGATTCTGGATAATATGTTTAAGTATTTTCAATCAGCATGAAATATGATGTTTTTACAGTCTCAACAAATGGAACCAAACTATAGCCAGTTTCCTCACATATTCTAGTATCTTAAATTCCATTGAGTGCCACAAGTTTTGAGCACACTGCAACACAAATTGGATGAAATCAAACAACCATCTGCATCAACTATGGAGCTATGGCCACTTCAATATAACTTTGTTTCTACCTTTTGTGGTCTCAAGTTGGACGCAGCCTCTGTGGCATTTGCATATCTCATGACCACGTAAAGTTGGTATTTCCATAAAGAAATTTGATGACCTATCCCCACACAATCGACCAATTGCACCGAGGGTATTTTATATGGTATTTGGTGGATGCAAAATCAGAGAGTCTCATATTATAGTGCTAATAGTACTGATGATCATCTTGCCAATAGGTTTCCAACTCCTCCAAGCGCTATGGGGCTCAAAAGTTGTGGCTCTTCTTCTCAAGTGCAAGTACGATGTTTGGGAGCAATATCGTTCAAATGACTGCCATAAATCTGTCCCATTTTAACACACGACATCACAAGAGTAACTGAGTACTCAAAAAACATGGTGGAAGAAACGAATCAACAGTTGCATATAATCTTGGATTTAATTTCATTTGAAAAGTGACATTTGGGATTTTGCAAATGTGCTAGTCAGGAGACGCACGTACAAACAAGCAGCAAACCATATAACCTTTTCGAATTTTCGTGCAGCCGTTTCATCCTCTGTTTGCAACGGGAAATAATCAAATCTGTCAAACCAAACCACACACAAAACTATCTCTATCAGTCAGTTTAATATTTACCACAGTGATATTTATAAGCCCTGGCAATTATCTGATTATCTTCAATTATTTCATTCCAACGGTAGAGATTAATTTTTTAATATTTCGCTTAATTTGAACCGTTTCTTCCCTCATGTCGTTGTCTGATCGTCATCGTTGGTGTGTCAGCAAGATCCTTGAGGCTTTTGGACCTGAATTAACTTCTGAAGCTGCTCAGGCTTTCATAAGACAGGATGGTAATATCCAGAAGTTTAACGCATTCTTTAAAGGTGACGGTCCAGGGAGGTTATTTGTCTTTTATCAACCTGATTTAGGTGATGGAGAGGTAAGGTATTTTATGGAAATTATTAATCTTTTCTTACGTATCTCAGCAGACTTGGACTGGAGATGCCCCTGGGCCAAAACAATTGTCTCTTTCGGATGGTTCCGCTGGATTGATGGTTCATAAATGCTGCTATTTTATTAGAAATGTACCCAGCGGGGCAGCATTGGATGTTACCAAAAGTGGAGACACTGATTTGCTCTTTGGTGAACTGGGAAATTCAGCTTTGGGGACTATTGAAGCCATTTTAAGCCAATCATACCGACCCTTGATAGATGTGTATGACAATTGGGGGAAAGTTGATGAAGAACAGAAGACAGACTTTATAAATGAAATTGGTGCCTTTATTACAAATATTAATGAAGCATTGACAAGTTTTGCAAGTGGATTGGAGCTTCGTGCTCCTGATCCAAAAATCATTAAAGCGGTAGAGGTAAAAGCTCATAGAACTGCGATACCCCCAGATGCGATAGATCATTTTGAGGCCCTATTGAATGAGTGGTGCAATCAGATTGAGCGATATTTGAACCAACCAGCTCAAAATAGCGACAATGATGATGTTGGCCCAAGAGGTGAATTGGAATATTGGCGTAGTCGTATGCAAAAGTTGACCAGCATCACTGAGCAGTTGAAACGCCCGGATTGTAAGCAAGTTATCAGCGTTCTTAGTGCCTTGACGAAAGCCGCTACAGATTCCGGCAAACAAAATATCGTCAATCTTCTTAGACGATGGAAGCAGATAGATGTAAACATTACTGAATCGGCGAACGAAGCAAAAGACAACGTAAAATATTTGTATACTCTCGAAAGGTTTATTGATCCACT
>JACCEA010113433.1_pt1 | contig 11039 bp, 10 predicted proteins | sample 7449851 | NCBI WGS metagenome assembly JACCEA01 (sample SAMN15323453, study PRJNA562643) | freshwater metagenome | isolation source: river surface water | place: USA:Blue River Watershed | collected 2017-08-18 | reverse complement strand
GGTTGTTTGTCGCTCAACAATGAAGCCACACGACCAGTTTTGATGTCTTCTTTGGTTGTTCCACCAACGATCGGTGTGAACACTTCATTAGATTCACCAAAAGTACCGTGACAAGAGGCGCAACGACCTTCCCATACTTCTTGACCGCGCAAAGTATTACCAGATCCAGCTGGCAAACCTTTGAAGTCTGGACGCACGTCGATATCCCATGCAGCAACTTCCGCTTTGGTCGCTTCACGACCAATGCCTGCGTACTTAGATTGAGCAATACCTTCAGCAGTCAGGCCTAATGCCAAACCTGCTAAAACCAAAGTTTTAGTTAAATTAGCCAACTTGAACATTGCTCAACTCCCCGTTCGTATCAAGCTTCCAGGCTTGGATTGCATTGTTGTGATAGATGGAGCGTGTACCACGCACTTCTCTTAATTGTTTGATCATTGGCTGCACATAGCCAGTCTCATCCGTTGCACGTGACATCAAAATGCCAGGTGAACCATCCCAAACCCAGTCAAGGTTAAAGCGAGTGATCGCCTTAGAAAGAACTGGGGTATCAAGGCGAGCTCTGCGCCAGTTATTACCGCCATCAACAGAAACATCGACATGTTTGATCTTGCCGCGGCCAGACCATGCCATACCGCTGATGTTGTAGAAACCTTTGTCTAGCAATTGCTGACCACCAGATGGTGTCGTGATCACAGACTTACATTCTTGGATGGTGGTGTACTGACGATGCAAACCATTCGGCATCAAGTCGATGTAGTGAACTGCTTCATCTTTGGTCGCATAAGGCATGTCACCCACTTCAATGCGACGCAACCACTTCACAGAACTCACACCTTGAACACCAGGAACTAATAAGCGCAATGGGTAACCGTTTTCAGGGCGCAACATTTCGCCGTTCATGCCCCACACCACCAATACGTCTTTAAGAGCTGCATCCATTGGAATAGTTCTGGTCATACCTGAACCATCGCCACCTTCAGCCAAGATGTATTTACCCTTCTTAAGATCAGCACCACACATATCTAGCAATACTGAAAGAGGTACACCTGTGAATTCGCAGCAAGACAACATACCGTGCGTGTACTGCACGCTTGGCACAGCCACATTGCCCCACTCAAGACCTGTGTTAGCGCCGCACTCAATGAAGTGAATACGTGAAACCGTTGGTAAACGCATCAAGTCATCCATCGTGAACACTTTTTGCTGCTTAACCAAACCGTTCACCATCAAGCGATGTTGCGCTGGATCGATGTCATACCAACCTTGGTGATGACGCTCGAAGTGCAAACCGTTCGGTGTGATGATGCCGAAGAAACCTTGTAATGGAGCAAATGCCACTGAAGCAGCAGACACACGAGTCAAGCCCGGAGATTCACGACGCTGTAAAGCAGCTTCCCATTGTGATGGCATGCCATATGGGCGAGCAGCAACAGGCTGACCCAAAGTTGTTTGCCATTGCTGCTTTTCTAAAATAGCTTTATCACCATCAGCAGCAATCGCTGAACCAGCAGCTGTTGCACCCAATGCTGTTACAAAACTTTTACGTAAAAAACCACGACGTGTTTCATTCAAACCATGCTCATAAACTTCATCAGCAAATTGCTGAGTCACGAAGTTTTCTGGCGCACGACGAAGCCTACCGATTGGCGTTGATTTACTCTTAACTGTCACTAGGACCCCCCAAGATTCATGCTAAACAAAATACTGATTTATTGATGTTGAATATCTTTTCAACTGAGATGTGTCATTATTCACTTTTATAGATTGTTTTGGAATATGCAAATAATGAAAGTGTTGGTATTTTTTTCGATAACAAGGGTATTTCCTAATCAAAAAGCACTGACACTTATTGCATCCATCTAACTGTTATTCAATTCTTGCAAACACTTATTTTTTATACCTAACTATGCTGATTGATACGCAAGCTCTGGTCCTGACTTTAAAGCTGGCTTTTTTTACTTTGCTTGTTTTAATTCCATTTGGAATATGGGTCGCCTATCGTTTAGCGAACATGCAAAAAGGCAAATCATTTTTAGAAGCCGCCCTTGCCTTACCTTTGGTTTTACCTCCCACAGTTTTGGGTTATTACTTATTGGTGAGCTTTAGCAATGTGACTCTTTTTAATCAGCCACTGACTTTTACTTTCACTGGCCTAGTGATTGCTTCCATTATTTTTAATTTACCTTTTGCAATCCAACCGATTCAACGCGCGTTTGAATCAATCCCTCAAGATATACGCGAGGCTGCTCAGTGCAGCGGCTTAAATCCATGGCAAGCATTTAAATTGATTGAGTTACCACTGGCATGGCGCGGGATTGTCAGTGCAGCAGTGATCACCTTCGCACACACCTTGGGCGAGTTCGGTGTGATCTTGATGATTGGCGGATCAATCCCTGGTGAAACAAAAACGATTGCGATTTCCATCTATGACAGCGTGCAGAACATGGATCATGCCAGTGCCAGTGGCATGTCATTACTTTTGTTAATCATTTCATTGCTAGCAATTACTTGGAGCTACCAATTGACTGCTAAGAAGCGAGCGGCGTGATGTTAAAAGTTCAATTAGAACGTAGCTCTGGCTTTCCAATGCGCATCGATTTTGAATGCGCTCCTGGAGAACTTCATATCTTGGTAGGCCCTTCTGGCAGTGGCAAAACCACCACCTTGCGCAGCATCGCTGGCCTATCCGATGTATCAGGTTTGATCCAATGCAAGGATCAAGTATGGCTTGATAGCGCTAACAAAGTCTTTGTACCAACCCATCGACGCTCGATTGGTTTTTTGTTTCAGAACTACGCCCTCTTTCCGCATCTCACAGTTTTAGAGAATGTTTCGATTCCTCTCATTGGTCGCAAACAATCCACTCGTGATGAAGCATTTCGTTGGCTAGAGCGATTGCGCATTGCTGATTTAGCCAATCGCCTGCCGCAACAGATTTCTGGTGGGCAACAACAGCGTGTGGCCTTGGCTCGCGCATTGGCCAGAGATCCACAGGCACTACTTTTGGATGAGCCATTCTCTGCAGTTGATGCGCCCACACGCCAAAACCTTTATGAAGCACTGTCTGAGCTACGCCAAGCAGTTTCATTGCCCATCATTCTCGTAACACATGATTTGAATGAAGCGATTCGTTTGGGCGATCAAATCACGGTGATTGATCACGGCAAGAGCTTACAAACTTCAGACCCTCACCACTTGATCGATAAACCTCGCAATGCGCGTGTGGCTGAATTGGTTGGTAGCCCGAATTTATTTGAAGGCTTATACGATCAAGGACGTTTATCGTGGGGCAATCGCGGCTTGAGCTTATCGGTCAAAGATAAGGGCAAGATCAAAAAGCCAACCGAAGTGGCCTGGGTGATCCCAAGCCACAGCATTGAAATTGTTCATTCTGAGGAACAAATCAATAGTTACAAAATCAATCTAATTGACTGCACGGTTGCAAGAGTCCGACAATTGGGACAGATTGCTGTGGTGTATTGGCAGGTCAATGGTTGTGACGATCAAATTATTTGGCAAGCATCATCGAGCGAATTAAGAAGATTGGGCATTGAAGTGGGCGCACAGAAAAAGATTTATTTGGACCCTGAGCAAATCCACATCATGCCGATCAAGTTTCACCTAAAAAATACATAAGCGAGGTTGTATGACAAGTCATGACCGCAGAAGTGCTCTAAAACTTTCTTTAGGCGCTGTGGGGCTCTTAACTTTGCCTCAACTCACTCAATTTGCCAGAGCTGCTGAAGACTTTATTCGTGGACCTCGGATCAAAGATCACCCCATCAAACAACTCAGCAAACATGTTTGGATGATTTACTCTCCAGACGGTTTCCCAACACCTGAAAACCAAGGCATGATGGCCAACATCACCTTTGTTGAGACGGCCAAAGGCATTGTGGTGATTGACACAGGTGCTTCTGTACAAATTGGTGAAATGGCGATCAGGATGATGAAGACCTTCACCAAGAAACCTGTGATCGCCCTATTCAACTCTCACTATCATGGCGATCACTTCTTGGGTAACCAAGCGTTTGTTGAAGCCTATGGACCTATGCCCATTTATGCACATCCCTACAGCATGAAAGAAATCAAAGGCGTTGAAGGCAATGCTTGGAAGAATCTGATGGAGCGTTGGACCAATCAAGCCACTGCAGGAACCAAAGTGATTCCACCAACGCACGTTGCAAATCATGGGGATGTATTCAAGTATGGCGACGTCACCATCAAGATTCATCACTATGGCATTGCGCACACCCCTGGCGATATTTGCATGGAAATTGTTGAAGACAAAGTCACGCATGTTGGCGATGTCGCGATGGATGATCGCATTGCTAACATGGATGATGGTTCATATGTTGGCACCTTCAAAACATACAAGGCATTGACTCAAGCCGCAGGAGCTCAACTCTGGATTCCAGGACATGGCAATGCTAAAAAAGAATTGCTCTCAGAGTATGGTGAGTTCATGTCAGGCATTTATGAAACTTGCGTTAAAGCAGTTCAAGATGGCCTTGACCCAAGTTCTGCAAAAAATCTGGTTCTCAAAGATCCTCGTGTGGTGAAGTATGCAAAACGCACCAAAGGCTTTGATGGGAACATCGGTAAATACACAAGTCTTGCCTACCTAGAAGCAGAAAAGGAAGCTTTTTAAGCTTCCTTTCTTATCTTTAAGTCTTTTAGACTTTTTTATATTTTTTACTTGATGACTTATTTGCCTAGACCAGGCAGTAAGTCATTTTTAATGTCTTCGATATTTTCCAAGCCAACAGCAATCCTCACCAAGCTATCCGTGATGCCTGCGGCCGCACGTGCTTCTGGTGTGACACGCACATGCGTGGTCGTGGCAGGATGAGTGATGGTGGTTCTTGTATCACCCAAATTGGCTGTGATCGATAAAAGCTTGGTGCCATCGATGACTTTCCAAGCAGCTTCTTTGCCACCCTTCAATACAAATGACAAAATCGGTCCACCCATTCTTTGCTGCTTTTTAGCCAACTCATACTGTGGGTGTGAAGATAAGCCAGGGTGATACACACGCTCAACCGCAGGATGCTTCTCCAACCAAGTCGCTAATTCAAGCGCTGACTGACTTTGCTTTTCTAATCTCAAGTTCAGAGTCTCTAACCCTTTGAGTAAAACCCAAGCGTTGAAAGCAGACAATGTTGGCCCAGCGGTTCTTACATACGGGAACACTTTGCCCAAAACGAACTCTTCTGTACCGACAATGGCGCCACCCAAAACACGGCCCTGACCATCCAAGTACTTGGTGGCCGAATGAATGATCACATCAGCGCCCAGTTCTAATGGCTTTTGCAGAGCTGGAGTGCAAAAACAGTTATCCACCACGTAAAGTACATTGGCAGCTTTAGCAATTTTTGCAATGGCGGCAATATCCCCCACCTCTGTTAGAGGATTGGATGGTGTCTCTAAATAAAATAGTTTGGTGTTGGGCTTGACTGCAGCTTTCCAAGAATCAAGGTTGGCCATGTCCACGTAAGTTGTTTCAATACCAAACTTACTCAAAATACTATTGAACAGTTGAATCGTTGCACCAAACACCGAGCGTGAACAGATCACGTGATCGCCCGCTTGTAAATGTGACATCGCCACCGTCATGATCGCTGACATACCAGAAGATGTTGCAATGCATGACTCACCACCCTCTAGTGCTGCCAAACGATCTTGGAACATGGCAACGGTTGGGTTGGTGAAACGAGAATAAATAAACCCTTTTTCTGCATTAGCAAAACCGTGAGCAGCATCTGCCGCACTGTCAAAGCAAAAACTGGAGGTTAAAAACATCGCCTCAGAGTGTTCATTGAACTCAGTACGACGCACGCCTGCACGCACACCCAAAGTGTCGGTGTGCAGGTTTTTGATGTCCAAAGGTGCTCGTTTTTTATCGCTCATGACTCAATACTACTCTTGAGAGGCCAAATGTAAATGTAATTGTGAACGAGCCAAGTCTGTGCCATCGCCCTGCTGACGATCAGCCAAGGCTTTAGGCGTGTTTCTAGAAGCCTCTAGAGCGTCCAAATAAGACTCGGTGATATCGCCTGTGATGTACTTGCCGTCAAAGCAAGAAGCATCAAAATTAGTGATTGCAGGATTGATATCTCTGACCGCTTTTTTGAGATCTTCAACATCTTGGTAAATGAGTTCATCCGCACCAATCAACTTGGTGATCTCTTCATGGGTTCGGCCATAGGCGACTAGTTCACTGCGTGTTGGCATGTCGATGCCATACACGTTTGGAAAGCGCACAGGAGGTGCAGCCGAAGCAAAGATCACTTTCTTAGCACCAGCATCACGTGCCATTTGCACGATCTCATAAGAGGTTGTGCCGCGCACGATCGAGTCATCCACAATCAATACGTTCTTATCTTTGAACTCTAAGCGCATCGCATTAAGCTTTTGACGCACTGATTTTTTACGCATCGCTTGACCAGGCATGATGAAGGTACGGCCCACATAACGATTCTTAAAGAAACCTTCGCGGTATGGCACGCCCAATAACTTGGCCACTTGCATCGCTGCTGGACGGCTTGAATCAGGGATTGGCATCACCACATCGATTTGTGAGACGTCGGTTTCTCGGGCAATTTTTTCTGCCAAGTAATTACCCATCAACAAGCGCACGTCATAAACGGTCACGCCATCAATGCATGAGTCAGGTCTTGCTAAGTAAACGTATTCAAAAATACATGGATTGAGCGTGGCGTTCTCTGAACAAAGCTTGCTTTGGAATTGGCCATCAAGACCAATGAAAATCGCCTCACCAGGTGCCACGTCTCTTACGAACTTGAAACCCAAGCCTTCCAAAGTCACTGACTCAGAAGCAATCAACCATTCAGGACCATTGGGCGTGTCCATGCGACCAATGCACAGCGGACGAATTCCGAATGGGTCACGGAATGCCAATAAACCATAACCAGCGATCAAGGCGACCACCGCGTAAGAACCCTTTAAACGCTTTTGTACTTTTGTCACTGCAGCAAATGCTGAAGCAGCATCTAAGGCGATGCTGTCTGTGGCTCGCTGAAGTTCATCAGCCAAAACGTTCAATAAAACTTCCGTGTCTGAATTCGTATTGATGTGGCGACGATCACGGTAGAACATCTCATCGCGCAATGCAGGCGCATTGGTGAGGTTGCCGTTGTGAGCCAAGATGATGCCAAAAGGTGCGTTCACATAAAACGGTTGAGCCTCTTCTTCACTGCTCGCTGATCCAGCTGTAGGATAACGAACCTGACCGATGCCAGCATTACCTGGCAAGCTGCGCATATTGCGTGTTCTGAACACATCACGGACCATGCCGTTGGCTTTATGCATGCTAAATGAACTGCCGTTCATGGTAGCTATACCAGCGGCATCTTGACCACGATGTTGCAAAAGCAACAATGCGTCATAGAGCAACTGATTCACTGGACTATTGCCAACCGCCCCGACAATTCCACACATAAAGACCTCTATCTTTTAAAACTACTTCTTCAACTGCCCAGACACCTGAGCAGCCCATTCATCTGGTAACCAAGCTTGAGCCATGCCAGTGAGTAATTCAATTGCTGGCAAAGTCCAAGCTTTGCGCCATTCGTTTGTTTGCGTCGCCCCAGTCAATGACAAGAGACTGCTCAACACAACGATGACCAACAAACCTCTTAAGAGACCAAAAGCAAAACCTAAAAAACGATCCATCGGACTTAATCCAGCTTGCTGCATGATTTTTGCCAAAAAACGTCCAATCAATGCACAAATGATCATCGTCACAATGAACAAAATCACAAAGCCAAGAGCTAACTGGGTCATCTCGCCACCTGGCACACCACTCAACCACTCCTTGGCCAACCAAGTCGCATAGTGATAAGCAACCCATGAGGCAGCGACCCAAGCAATCAAAGCAAAAACTTCTCTGATCAAACCACGCCAAATACCCAAAAGAGCCGAAATAGCCAGCACTGCAAAAAAAGCGATATCAACGACAGTGAAGTGCATGTTCATGATTGTTTAGATCCGATCATCACTGTGGTTTTTGCTCAATAATTTTAGGACTCAAACCAACATACTTAATCTTTTTCTCAGCCGCTTCGGCACTGGCTTTATCTGCATAAGGACCAGATCTCAAAAGATGAAGCTTAACGCCTTCTTTATTCGTTTTGATTTCAATGTAACTACTGACTTTTTGTTCTGTAAGTTTCTTCTGCCAATTCTTAACGCGCTCTTCTGATGAGAAAGCACCGATTTGAACAATGAACTTGCCATTAGGGGTCACTGTTGGATTTGGAGCTGCAGGGGTTGCTGGAGTGCGACTTTCAAGAATCGATAAAACTTCTTCACCTTTATCCAATGACTTAGCAACTGGCGTTGGCTGATTGTTTTTAGCTTCTTCTTTTTTGACGTCTTTAGATTCTTTTAAATCTTTAGACTCTTTGGCATCTTTATTTTCTGCAGATGTCACAGGTGCAGATGATGAGGCTGTGGCTGAATCGGAGGCTTTAGGTTCTTCAACCTTCTTCTCTTCTTTTGCTCCAGGCTGAATGATCTGGACAGCAATGTCGTTGTTGTGGTGTTTTGGCTTAGAGTCAAAAATGATTGGTAGACCAGCGACTGCAACAGTCACCAAAAAAACTGCGCCAATCAATCGATGTCTGGCTTTTTGACGCTCTGGATCTTCTGTTAGACCATCCTCAACAGGTGTGTTGTTTTTACTACTTGGGCGGTTAAAGAAAGGTAGGCGCATCAGCTAAGTTTTAGGTTCAAAGTTGTGTCATGGTTAATGAGCTTTTGCATTTCTATAGGCCAGAACACCAGCAACGGTATAAAAGGACCCGAATACCGATATTCTATCACCCTCACCCGCCTTTTTTAAGGCTGATTCATAGGCCAAAGCTGGACTGGAGAAAACTTCTACCCCAGAGTCAGCCCCCTCTTTAAAGCCCAAGGATCTCAAGCGTGCCGCCAGTGACTCAGCGGAGGCAGCACGAGGGGTCGGTAAATCACACAAATACCAAAAATCAATCTTATCCATCATGGGTTTTAAGACCCCATCAATGTCTTTGTCCGCCATCGCACCAAAAACTGCAATCGTGTAGGGGTGGTAGGCCATGTTCTCAAGGTTTTGCGCAAGAGCAGCGCTGGCATGAGGGTTGTGAGCCACATCCAAGATGATGGTCGGTTGCCCAGGCAGAACCTGAAAACGTCCTGGAAGTTCAACCCAAGCCATGCCGTTTCTGATTTCTTGAGCACCGACTGGTAATCTGTCTCTAACAGCGATCAAAGCAGCAATCACTGCGCTGGCATTGAGTAATTGATTGGCGCCCCTGAGTGCTGGATAACCCAAGCCTGAAAAACGCTTGCCACGCCCTGCCCAACCCCACTGCTGTTTATCACCCTGAAAGTTATAGTCTTTGCCGAGCAACCATAAATCAGCACCAATCGATCCAGCATGATCAATCAATGATTGCGGTGGCACAGGATCTGCACAAATAGCAGGTTTATCGGAACGGAAAATGCCTGCTTTTTCAAAAGCGATTTTTTCTCGGGTGTTGCCAAGGTATTCCATGTGGTCTAAATCAATGCTGGTGACAATCGCACAATCAGTGTCAATCATGTTCACAGCATCTAAGCGACCACCTAAACCAACTTCTAAAATCACCGCATCCAAATCAGCCGTTGCAAATAAATGCATGATGGCCAAGGTGGTGAACTCAAAATAAGTAAGCGTTGGTGCATCAGGCAATGAAGCTCTGGCCAATTCAACTACTTTGAAGTGTTCAAGCAAGAGTTCATCACTCACGTTCTCGCCGTTCACGCGGGCACGTTCATTGAATGAGAGTAAATGTGGGGATGTGTGGCAACCAACTTTGTAGGATGCTGCTAACAAGACGCTTTCAAGCAAAGCGCAGGTAGAACCTTTGCCATTAGTGCCACCAACGGTGAAGACCACCGCTTGGAAATTTAATTGGAGCGCATCTTTGACACGCGTGACACGCTCCAAGCCCATATCAATCCCAACCGGGTGGGCTGTCTCTAGGTACTTGAGCCAATCATCTAAATTGTCAAACGTGGCAGGCAATTGAGCTTGAAGTCTTAAACAACAGAATCTGTTGGCAGCTTCAATAGCAGCGCTAACAAATCAGCAATCTCTTTGCGCATTTGGCGACGATCAACAATCATGTCAATGCCACCCTTTTGCATCAAGAACTCTGAACGCTGGAAGCCCTCAGGGAGTTTTTCACGAACGGTTTGCTCGATCACGCGCGGACCAGCAAAACCAATCAATGCTTTCGGCTCTGCCATCACCACATCGCCCATGAAAGCGAAACTAGCGGAGATACCACCCATGGTTGGGTCGGTTAGAACACTGATATACGGTAATTTTGCATGAGCCAGTTTCACCAACATCGCATTGGTTTTAGCCATTTGCATCAATGACAATAAACTCTCTTGCATACGAGCACCACCCGTGGCGCTGATACAAATGAACGGTACTTTCTGTTCCAAGGCCATTTGGGCACCACGCACGAAACGCTCACCCACCACAGAGCCCATTGAACCGCCCATGAATTCAAATTCAAAACAGGCCACCACCACAGGAATGGTGTGAATCGAACCAGCCATGACCACCATGGCATCAGTTTCACCCGTTGAATCCATCGCATCTTTGATACGGTCTGGGTATTTCTTAGTGTCTTTGAATTTCAGGGCATCAATTGGCAATACTTCTTGGCCAATTTCATGACGACCTTCTAAATCTAATAATTTGTCTAAACGCTCACGTGCATTGATGCGCATGTGATGATCACATTTAGGGCACACATGCATGTTTGACTCTAAGTCATTGCGGTATAAAACAGCTTCGCATGACGGGCATTTGATCCACAGACCCTCAGGAACAGTTTTGCGCTGCGCAGGGTCAGTGTGTTGAATACTTGGGGGGAGAAGTTTATCAATCCAGCTCATATTTATTGATCCAAAGCCTTACGGATATCCTTTAGAAAGTCTTCTAGTGATTGTACTCTCTGTGCCGGTACCGCTTC
>JACCEA010538322.1_pt1 | contig 11040 bp, 8 predicted proteins | sample 7449851 | NCBI WGS metagenome assembly JACCEA01 (sample SAMN15323453, study PRJNA562643) | freshwater metagenome | isolation source: river surface water | place: USA:Blue River Watershed | collected 2017-08-18 | reverse complement strand
GGTGTGCAGCAGCTCTTGGGCTTGGTCGAGCTGGGCTTGGGGCTCGCGGCTGTCGAGTTGGTGGCCGCCGCTGGCGCTGCTGGGCTTGGCGTGGGTGCTGATGAGCAGGCCTGCGCCGGCGCGCACGGCGCCGTGGGCTTGGGTGGCGAGGTCGAAGCCGTGGCCGCGCAGGTCCAGGCGGCGGTTGTCGTCTTGGTGGATCAGGCTGCCCAGCTGCAGCCGGGTGGCGTGCTGGGTGGTGGACAGCTCCAGGCGGCTCGCACCAGGGGTGTCGTCGAACACGAGTTGGTTGTGGCCGCCTTGGCCGGTGGCGCTGTGGGCCAGTTCCTGGGTCTTGAAGCCAGCCAGGACCTGGGGGTGGGCGTGGGCTTGAAGGTCACCTTCCGCTTGGTCGCCCGGGAACCACGCGGGGCTGGCGCCGTGGCTGTGGGCTGCGCCTTGGGCGATGGTGGCGCCTTGGGCGTTGGGCTGGCCGGGGGCGTTGTAGACGCTACCGATGACGACAGGGCGGTCGATGTCGCCGTCGGTGAAGGCAACCAGCACTTCTTGGCCGACGCGGGGGATGGCGACGGCGCCCCAGTTGGCGCCGGCCACGCCGGTGGCCACGCGCACCCAGGTGCCGGACTGGTCGTTGGCCGGTGCGTTGTCGTGACCACTGGGGTGGGATAGGCGGTGGCTGCTGTGCGCGCCGCGTTGCCAGTGGAACTGGATCTTGATGCGGTGGTCGCGGTCGGTGTGCAGCGGACCGCCCTCCCCCACCACGATGGCGGTTTGCAGGCCGTGGACGGTAGGGCGCTTGTAGTGCTGGCCGCCGCCAATGGCAGGGGCCCGGTAGGGGTTGCCTGCAGGCATCCAGCGCAGTTCAGCGTGGTGCAAGGGTTCGTCGTCGGACGCGACGGGCAGTCCGGTGGCCATGCCCAACTGCTGCAAGCCGGCGCGGTGGTCGGCACTGACGTTGTTGCGGGCGCGATGCAGGGTGGCGGTGATGAGCAGATCGCCGCTGACGCGCGGGTGTTCGGCCAGGGTCACCGTGGTGCCGGGTGCAGCCTGACGCCAGGGCCCGGCGGCCCGGGCAAGCAGGCCTTGGGTTTGCAGCGCCTCCAGTTGGCGGTCGAGCAAGCGCTGGCCGTGCGCGGTGCTGGGGTAGGCGTAGGCGCCGGGCACGTCGGCCACGGTGATGGGCAGGCTGCATGCGTCCTGGGCTTGCACGGGCCGCAGCTGCGTGCTGCGGTGGTCGCGGCTGAGCCAGTGCAAGGCCTGGGGAGACGCGCTGCGCTGTTCGTGCACGCGCTGCAAGCTGTCGTCGCGGAAGGCGCTGCCGCTCTTTTGGTTCAGGCCGGTGTAGCGCACCGTCGGCTCGGCGTTGGGGGCGTAGGCGTTCGCGTGGTCGCTGAGCACCAGGGTGTGCGCGTCGTCCGCGTGCGCGAACCAAAAGGCGATGCCCTCTTCGCGGCACAGGCGCAGCACGAAGTCGAGGTCGCTCTCGTCATGCTGGATGCACAGGCTACGGCGGGGGTAGGCGGCGGCATCGGCCAAGTCCCAGCGCCATTGCGGTACCACGGCGCCGCTGCCCAGGTTCTGGCCGACGTGGTCTTGGAACACAGCGTCCAGGATCTCGGGCACCGTGAGGCCTTGGAAGGCGTAGCTGTCAACGCGGTGGGCCAGCAGCGCGAGCCAAGGCTCGAGCGTCAATCGGTAGCGCGTGAGGCCGCCGTCGCCGCCCAGGAAGGCGGCCTGGCTCACCACGGCGTGCCAGGTGCGCAGGCCTTGTGGCGTGAGCAGTTCCACGCGGGCGCACTGACCCACCAGGCGCTTTAGCGCCAAGTGGCCGTCTTGGGCCAGGGCGTCGACCTCCAAGCGCAGGCCGGTGTGGGCCTTGTCCCAGCCGGCAGGGCTGGCCTCGGGCAAGTTGGCGGGCGTGAGCGGGGCGATGGCGTCCAGCACCGTCAGGCGTTCGGCCACGAGCACGTCGTCGCCCAGGGGGGTGTGCAGGCGCACGAGGCGCTGGCCCTGCGTGAGGGGACCCAGCAGGCTGCGGAACAGCGGAACGAGCGACGCGAGGGAGTCCATGCGATGGCCCCTTGGCTTACTGCACCGCGACCTTGAAGCGCCCGGTCTTCGCGTCGGCGCTGAGCTTGACGCGGCTCAGCGGCTCGCCGTCGGCCATGCGGGCCAGCACGTGCTCGGCCATCTCGGGCAGCAGGCTGCCGTTGAGGATGTGGTCGACGTTGCGGGCGCCGGAGTCGACCTCGGTGCAGCGGGCCAGCACGGCCTCGACCAGCTTGTCGTCGAAGCTCACAGTAGCGCGGTGGTTGGCCTGCGCGCGGTCGGCAATGCGCTGCAGCTTCAAGCGGATGATTTGCTCGAGCACCGGGTCGCTGATCGGGTAGTACGGGATGACCTTCATGCGGCCCAAGAAGGCGGGCTTGAAGGACTTCATCAGCACGGGGCGCAGGGCGTCGGCCAGGGCGTCGGCTGGCGGCAGTTCAGCCTCGGGCTTGTTCAGGCAGGCCTGCATGATCTGGCTGGAGCCCACGTTGCTGGTCAGGATGATGAGCGTGTTGCGGAAGTCGATCTCGCGGCCCTCGGCGTCGTCCATGACGCCTTTGTCGAAGACCTGGAAGAACATCTCCAGCACGTCGGGGTGGGCCTTCTCGATCTCGTCGAGCAGCACCACGCTGTGCGGCTGGCGGCGCACGGCCTCGGTCAGCACGCCGCCCTCGCCATAGCCCACGTAGCCCGGGGGCGAGCCCTTGAGGCCGCTGACGGAGTGGGCCTCTTGGTACTCGCTCATGTTGATGGTGATGAGCTTCTTTTCGCCGCCGTACAGCGCGTCGGCCAGGGCCAGCGCGGTTTCGGTTTTGCCCACGCCGCTGGGGCCGACGAAGAGGAACACGCCTTTGGGCTTGTTGGGGTCTTCCAGGCCGGCGCGGGCGGTGCGCACGCGCTGCGCGATGGCGGCCAGCGCGTGCGGCTGGCCGATGACGCGCTGCTGCAGGGTGTCGGCCAGGGTGAGCACGGTTTGGATTTCGTCGCTGACCATCTTGCCCAGGGGCACGCCGGTCCAGGCCGAGACGATCTCGGCCACAACGTGGGCGTCGACTTGCGTGGGGCGCAGCGGCTGTTGCCCTTGCAGGGCGGCCAGCTGGGCCTCTTTGGCGGCCAGCTGGGCTTGCAAAGGGCTCAGCGTGGGCGGGGCCATCTTCTTGCTGGCCTTCTTGCTTGGCACGGCGACCGCCTCGGTGCGCGGCTCGGCGTCGGTTGCCGTGCCGGTTTGCAGTTGCTGGCGCAGCGCTTGGATCTCGTCGACCAGGGCCTGCTCCAGCGTCAGCTGGGCGCGCAGGGCCTCCAGCTCCGCGTCCAGCGCATCGCGCTCGGCGGCCAGCTCGGCGCGGCGCTCGCGGTGGTCCGCACCCAGGGCGGTTTCGCGGGCCAGGGCCAGGTCTTCGGCGTTCAAACGCTCCAGGCGCTTGGCACGCTCCTCCAGCGCGGCGGGCACGGCGTTTTGGCCCAGGGCGACCTTGGCACAGGCGGTGTCGAGCACGCTGATGGCCTTGTCGGGAAGCTGGCGGCCGCTGATGTAGCGGCTGGACAAGCGCACGGCCTCCGTGATGGCTTCGTCCAGCACACGCACGCCGAAGTGCTTCTCCATCAGCGGCGCCATGCCGCGCAGCATGGCGGCGGCGATGGGCTCGGAGGGCTCCTCGACCTTGACGACCTGGAAGCGGCGCGCCAGCGCGGCGTCTTTCTCGAAGTACTTTTTGTACTCGGCCCAGGTGGTGGCGGCGACCGTCCGCAGTTCGCCGCGCGCCAGGGCAGGCTTGAGCAGGTTGGCCGCGTCGTTCTGGCCAGCTTGGCCGCCGGCACCGATCATGGTGTGGGCCTCGTCGATGAAGAGCACGATGGGATGCGGGCTCTTCTTGACCTCGTCGATGACGTTTTTCAGGCGGTTCTCGAACTCGCCCTTCACGCTGGCGCCGGCCTGCAGCAGGCCCATGTCGAGCGCGTGCAGTTGCACGCCCATCAGGGGCGGCGGCACTTCGCCGGCGGCGATCTTGAGCGCCAGGCCTTCCACGACGGCGGTTTTGCCCACGCCGGCCTCGCCGGTCAGGATGGGGTTGTTCTGGCGTCGGCGCATCAGGATGTCGATGGCCTGGCGGATTTCGGCGTCGCGGCCGATGACGGGGTCGAGCTTGCCAGCCTTGGCGCGCTCGGTGAGGTTGGTGGTGAACTGATCGAGGGCGGGCGTGGCGCTGGGGCCCGCTGTGCTGGCGGCGGTCGACGCGGCCTCGGGGCTGGCGGTGGCGGCCGGCCGGGCGGCCTCGTCGCTGCCGCGGGTCAGGTCGTCCAGGCGGTGCTTGAGGGCTTCGACCGAGAAGCGCGCGAACAGCGGGCTCACGCGCTGGGCAAGTTGGCCCAGGCTGGGATCGGTCAGCAGGGCCAGCAGAAGGTGACCCGAGCGGATGCGGGCGGTGGCGGCCTCGAGAGAGGCGATGAGCCAGGCGTGCTCCAGCAAGGCCGGCATACGACTGCCGAACACTGGCGTGCGGGTATTGCCCGTGGCGAAGCGGGCCAGCTCGCGCTCCAGGTCGTTTTGCAACGCGGTGGCGGCCACGTCGAAGTGGCGGGCCAGCAGGCTCAGGTCGCTCTTGGGTTGCTCCAGCAGGGCCAGCAGCAGGTGCTCGATCTCGACCTCGAAGTGCCCGCGAGACAGGGTCAGATTGGCGGCGCGCTCGGCGGCGCGGCGGCAGGGGTCGTTGAGCTTGCCGATCAGGGTCTTGAGGGTCGTGGTCATGAGGGAGCGTCGTCGAGGTCAGGCGGCCATCAGGGCGTAGCCGGGTTCGGGGCGGTCTTCGGGCGAAGGGCGGGTGATGAGAAAGGCGTCGTGCCCCAGTTGGGTGCCACCGCCCAGCACCGTGGGGCTCACGTCGGCGGCTTGCAGCACCAGGCGCACGTCGAACTCGAGCGACAAGCCGGTGAGCAGCTGCAGCCACTCGCGCAAGGCGATGGCGCCCGGCTGGCCGGGCATAAAGCGGCGCAGCTTGGCGCGCGGCATGGGCCCCAGGCGCAGGCCCACGCGCTGGTCGCGCTGCCACACGCGGCCGCCCACCAGGGCGCCCCGGCCCAGCGTGGCCTGCCCCAGGCCTAAGCGCGTTTGCTGCTGCGGCCCCAGTTGGAACCAACGACCCATCAAGGGGGTGACCTGCACCTGCACGCCGAAGTACTGCGCCAGCAGCTGACCCAGGCTTTGGGCGCTGACCGTGCGGCGCTGAAGGTGCTGGGCGTAGAAGGCCAGAGCCTGGTCGGCCACGCCGCCGCGCTCGGCCTGCAAGCGGCCGCGCAAGGCGCCCTGCCCCACGCCGGCCAGGCTCAGCACCTGGGCAGGAAGTGGCGATGCGGCGCTTGCTCGTGCCGCATCGCCAGACGCTGTTTGCGCCAGGCTTGGTACAGCAGGGTGCCGGCGCGCTGCAAGAAGATGTCCAAGAACGCGCGGGCCGCGCCGTCCTTGTGCAGGTGCTCCCGCTGCGCCAGCAACTCGGTGTAGTACGCCGGAAGCGTGCCCGCCCCGCCGGTCAGCCCCATGAAGGCCGGCGTGATGGACACCGCGGGCGCGTCGCCAGCGAGGCCGGCCTCGGCCGGATCGATTCGACGCAGCGCCGCAATTTCGCTGGCCGGAAAGCCCAAGGACAGGTCGTTGTGCAGGCGCAGCCGCTGCAGCGCCGCGTCTTCGCCCAGTCCGTGGGTTTGCACCAGCCAGCGCTCCAACAGGCGCATGGCCTGAAAGAAGCCGTGCTCGTGCGGGGCCGCCAGCAAGCGGTCGATGGCGCTCAACAAGGCGCGCGGCGGCGCCTGAAGCGCGGGCGACACCGCCGGTGGGTTGGTGGTCACAGCAGCGGACCTTCGCCGGTGCGGCGGGGGCAGTCCACGAGAAGCTCGCCCGAGCGGCCGCACAGCACTTGCAGCTGAACAAAGCTGTTGAGGTGCACGCTCAGGCCCAGGAACTCGTCCAGCATGCGGGCGAACTGGTGCAGGCCGGCGCCCACGAACGCGTCGCGCTCCACCGTCAGTCGCACTTGCGTGCCCCGCACGAAGCTGGGAAAGGGCTGACCGTCCACCCAGGCCACGGCGGGCTGGGCGTCCAGCGCCAGCAGGCCGTCCAGCAGGCGCTGCGTGCCGCTGCTGCGCGGCAGGTCGTACAGGCGCAGCAGCTCTTTCAGGCCGTCGAGGCCGGCGCCGCTCAGCATCAGGTGGTTGACCGACAGGTGCGACACCAGACGCCACAGCGCGCCCTGGTCGCAAGTGAAGCGCTCGCTGCGCGTGGGCTTGCGCAGCAACTGGATCTCGCGGGCGGGCGAGCCCCCTTCCATGAACAGGTCGCCGCCGGGCTGGCCGATGGAGATCTGGCTGGGGAGGTCGCGGTTGGTGGCGCTGACCTCCAGCGACAGGGTGTCGGCCTGCGGCAGGGAGGGGTCGAACGCTAGGTCGACCAAGCTGATTTCGGTCTCAAAACCGGGCGCCAGCTCGGCCACCGTCACGTCGCGGTGCAGGGTCCAGTAGCGGCCACCGGCCTCGCCGTCGCGCAACAAGTCGTCGTGCTGCAGGCTGAAGAAGGGCTGAAACGCCTGGATCTGCTCGCCCTGCGGCGTTTGCTGCACGCGGTACACGCGCTCCACGGCGTAGACCTCGAAGGCGTAGGCGCGGCGGGCGTCGGGCAGCACCGGGTACTCGGCGCGCGTCTGCGTCAGGCGAATGGGCTCGGCGCGCGTGCTGAACAGGTTCACCACCGGCGTGCAACCCAGGCGCAGGTTTTTGGGGGTGAGCGCTTCCAGCAAGCGCGCCTCGGGGCTGTCGGCACGCAGGCCCGCCATCGGCAGGTGCAGGGTCAGGTACGGGCCGACCGGTGCTTGCTCGGGCAGCGGCAAGTCGATGAAGTTGAACTTCTCGGGGAAGGCGAAGTACTCGGTCAGCAAGCGGTAGGCCTGGGGCGAACGGGCATCCACCGGCAGCAGGGCCTCGGCGTCGGCAAAGCCCACAGCCCGCGGGGCGCCGTCGCTCAGCCGCTGCCAAGGGTGGCCGGCCAGGCGCTCGACCATCACGCCCAGGCTGTGGCCGAGCACGGCCTCGCGCAGCGCGGTGACGGCCGAGGTGTCGCCGTCCAGGTGCACGCGCAAGGTCTGGCCGGCCAGGGCCTCCCACCGGACCTGGGTGCTGCTCAGGGCCAGGTCGATGGACAGCAGGCTGGTGGCGCCCTTGGGCAGGGGCGTTCCCTCGGGCGCGGGCACGCTCGCCGTCCAGCGCAAACCGCTGACGCGCAGGGGCAGCAGGGTGACGTCGTAGGCGGTGGTGAAGCGGCAGGGCACGCCGCGCACGGGCCGGGTCTGCAAGGCGGTGCCGCGCTCGATGCGCACCGCGCCACTCAGCACCGTCGCCCCGGCATCGAAGCAGGCAATGGAACAGGCGGGGAACGGGCGCAGGTAGTGCGGGTACAGCACGTCCAGCAGCGCTTCGGTGACGCGCGGGAAATCGTCGTCCAAGCGCTTGTGCACGCGGGCGCTGAGCAGGGCAAACGACTGCACCAGGCGCTCGACGTGCGGGTCCTCCATGAGGTTGCCGCTGGTGGACAGGCGGCCGGCAATTCGCGGGTAGCGCTCGGCAAACGCGCCGGCGTGCTCGGCCAGGAAGCCGAGCTCGCGCTCGTAGTGGGGTAACAGGTCGCGCATGCTCAGGCCGGCCGGGGGCTGCTGGGGGCGACCTCGTAGCGCTGGCTGCCTGGGTGCAGCACGGCGTCGAAGGCCACGGGTTCGGAATCGGGGTGGAGCAGCAACTTCGCGCGAATGGAAAACGACAGGCGCGCTTGGGCGCTGCGGTCCTCGCGCACCGACACCTCCACCTCGCGCAGTCGCGCGTCCTGGCGCGTCAGGGCGTCGCGGATGTTGGCGGCGATGCGCGCTCGATCGCGGTCGCTGGCCATGCTGAGCGAGGTGATGTCCAGCAGACCCAAGGTCAGCACGCTGCGAGCGGCACGCGGGTAGGCGGCCAGGTCGTCAGGGCTGAAGCTCGCGTGGGTGTTGAGCACGTGCTCGATGTCGCGCGCCACCGCGTCCTTGATCCGGTCGACGCTGAACCGCGCGAGCACGCCGCGCTGGCCCTCGAAGGCGTCGCCCAAAAGCTTGTCCAGCAAAGAAGGGGAGTACGTGGCGGCCACGGCAACACAGCAACAGCAAGGGGGTCAAAAAAGAAGCGGCGCGAGGCCGCTTCTTCGTGGAGACGGACCGGGTTAGACCGCGATGTTCTTGCGCAGGTCCCAGCCGGCAATGCCGGTGCTGGTGGCCGAGCCGTCGTGCTTGTGCTGCTTGTATTCCCAGGTGATCTTGCCGTACTTCAGGCCGAAGCTTTCAGCGGGCAACTCGCCCCCATCGATGATGGTTTCGACCGACGAGACCACGACGTCTTCCAGCACGATCTTGTAATAGTCGATGCGCGTTTGCGAGGTGCTGGTGGTGTTCTTGCCGCCGTAAGCGCGGTAGAAGGTGATGATGACCTTCGGGTAGATCGTGCCGGCCGAGCAGGCGCGCAGCAGCTTGCTGGTGGCCTTGTCGATGTCCTTGGTGAACAGCATCTCGCCGTGCTCGGTGCGCTCGGCGGTGTGCGCGCCAGCGGTCGAGGCCGACGAGGACTTGGGCTGGTTGACCTTGTGCTTGAAGGTCGCGACTTCGATCTCGTTGATGTGCTTGGTGTCGGTGCTGTCGCCTTGCAGCTCGCTGGCACCTTCGAACTTGACGTAAATGTCTTTCATGGGGTTTTCCTCCTAGAGACAGTGGGGGGTCCAAGCGGGCGATCAGCCCTTTTGGCCTTGAGGCAACTCAGCGACCAAGCGGAGCGAGACCGAGAGCTCATCAAGCTGGAAGTGCGGGCGCACGAAGCTGACCGCGCGGTACACGCCGGGACGGCCCGGCACCTCGCTGACCGACACGTTCGCCTCGCGCAGTGGGTAGGCGGCCTTGGTCTCTTGCGAGGCGTTGTCGTCCTCCACCACGTACTGGCGAATCCAGCGGTTGAGGAACTCTTCGACGTTGTTGGCCGAGGCAAAGCTACCGACCTTGTCGCGCATCATGGCCTTCAGGTAGTGGGCGATGCGGCAGACGCTGAACATGTACTGCAGCTGGGCCGACAACACGGCGTTGGCATTGGCGGCGTCGCTGTCGTACTTGCGCGGCTTCTGCGCCGACTGGGTGGCGAAGAAGGCGGCGTAGTCGGTGTTCTTGCAGTGCACCAGGGGGATGAAGCCGAGGTCGCTGAGCTCCTTCTCGCGGCGGTCGGTGATGGCGATTTCGGTCGGGCACTTCAGCGCCACTTCGCCCTCGTCGGTCTTGAACGTGTGGCTGGGCAGGTCTTCGACCAAGCCGCCACCTTCCACGCCACGGATGGCGGCGCACCAGCCGTAGGTTTCGAACGCGGCCGTCAGGCGCGCGGCCATGGCGTAGGCGGCGTTGACCCACAGGTAGCGCGAATGGTCGGAGCCATCGACTTGCTCGACGAAATTGAAGCCCTCGACGGTCATGCCGTCCTTGGGGTTGTAGGGCAGGCGGCCCAGGAAATGCGGCAGCGTCAGGCCCACGTAGCGCGCGTCTTCCGACTCGCGGAACGACTTCCACTTCGCGTAATCCACGGTGTCGAACACCTTGGAGAGGTCGCGCGGCTTGCCCAGGTCGGTGAAAGTCTCCAGCCCGAACAGCTCGGCCGAGGCCGACGAGATGAAGGGCGCGTGCGAGGCCGCAGCCACGTGCGACATTTGCTCGACGAAGTACATGTCTTCGGCACCGCGGCCGATCTCGTAGTCGCCGATCAGCGCGCCGAAGGGTGCGCCGCCGAAGGTGCCGAACTCTTCCTCGTAGACCTTCTTGAACAAGGCCGATTGGTCGAAGTCGATGGCGGTCTTGAAGTCCTTGACCAGTTCCTTCTTGGTGGCGTTCAACACCTGGATCTTCATCCCCGCGCCGGTGCTGGTGTGCTTGCACAGGTAGTGCAGACCGGTCCAGCTGGCTTCGAGCTTTTGGAACTCGGGGTGGTGCAGCACCTCGCTGAGCTGGCGCGAAATCAACGCGTCGAGCTCGGCCACGCGGGCGTCGAGCGTCACGCTGAGGTTCTCGGACACGACCACGGTGCCTTGCAGCACTTCGCGAACGAGCTCGGTGATGAGGTCCTTGGCGCGATCGTGCTCGGCGTCGGAACGGGCGACCTTGCTTTGGCTGACGATGCTGTCGAGCAAACTGCCTTCGGTGACGAGGGCTTGCGGCGCTTCGAGGGTGGCGGCTTGGTTCATGGGGTCACTCCTCGGTCGTGTGGGTTTCGCGCTGCAAGCGGGCCAACTGCTCGGTGCTGGAGAGCACGTCACCCAGGATGTCTTCGAGCTTCTCGTTGCCGGCCAGCTTGTTGCGCAGGTCGGAAAGCTTGGCGCGGGCTTCGAGCAGCTTCTTCAGCGGTTCGACCTGCTGCACCACGGCCTCGGGGCGGAAGTCGTCGAGCTGGTTGAACTGCAGGTTCACGGCGAACTCGCCGCCCTCCGGCGACAAGGTGTTCTTCACGCGGTACGAGGCTTTGGGGGCCATGCCGGCCATCACGTCGTCGAAGTTGTCGAGGTCGACGTTGACGAACTTGCGGTCCTTGACCTTGGGCAGGGGGTTGGCCGGGTCGACCTGGCCCGAGAAGTCGCCGAGCACGCCGACGACGAAGGGCAATTCCTTTTGCTCGACGCTGTCGCCGATCTCGACGTCGTAGGTCAGCTGAACGCGGGGCGGGCGCACCTTGTCCAGGCGTTTTTGAACACTGTCTTTTTTGGCCATGGGATCTCCGTGATGGCGGTGGCAAGGCGCGTCAGCGCAGGATGTCGAAGGGGTTGGCGGCCGGCTTGGCCGCCGAAGGGGTGCTGGGTTTGGCCGCCACCGGGGCCACGGGCTTGGCCGCCGTCGGCGCCGTGGGGGCGGGCGTTGCCGGCATGGCCGGCGCAGGCGCCTTCGCAGCCCCCGTCGCCGCCAAGGG
>JACCEA011854518.1_pt1 | contig 11041 bp, 9 predicted proteins | sample 7449851 | NCBI WGS metagenome assembly JACCEA01 (sample SAMN15323453, study PRJNA562643) | freshwater metagenome | isolation source: river surface water | place: USA:Blue River Watershed | collected 2017-08-18 | reverse complement strand
TTGCAGGATTGAGCTGCGACAACTAAAGAGATGATAGCATACATGAGGACCATATGTGAGTTAACTAATTCCTTGGTGAAAATGAGGAATAGGATGAGGATGATGCTGGCCAGTAAGCCAAGTGCTGGAGCCTTGCTACAAACGTTGGCAACTCCTATCCATTCATCTGGTGTCCACATCGGCATTCTAAATACCCAATATTAATACTGAATATGGTAAAAACAAGAATAATGATTGGAAGACTTACAAACAATCTACCGCGCACCCCGATGCTCCGACCATCTGGACCTCAACGGCATCCTTCTCGTCTGGTAAGGAGAAACCCCTCGGACACATCGGCTGGTAAGTATATTCACTTTTGTTATAATATACATTACTATAGGGTCTTGTCTTAAAGTTAAAAGCCCCATTTAATATGGCAGTTCCCGCTCGAATCCGAAACGTTTGGTAATAAATGGTTTGAGTTGCTGCCGGAAATGAGCGAATTGTCAACGAATCTTTTGTTGCAATTGTAGTATTGCAGTCAGTATCAAGCGATGGAATAGCTTCAATAAGCTTTGAACATTTGCTGAGATACTGAACGCAAATATTTTGATGCGGATATGATGGAAGAGTCACCGTCGACGTGAGTGCACCAAGATTATTCAAAATTCCCTTCACACTTGTGAGAGTAGGCTCCGGAGTACCAGCGCTCACTGCATCAAATATAGTTACATCTTGAGGAGAAAGAAATACTGAATAACAAATCTGCTTTCTTAATGCTAGCATGCACTCAGAATCTACCCATAAGGGCAACTTCTTTAGTTGTTCGTCCACTCTTTGGTTCAAAAGAGTTTGGACAGCACCTGACAATTGCAATGGAGAAAACTTGGGATTAAGTCTGTCAGCTGGAGGAATATAAAAATCATCAATGAGACCCGAGCAAACTGGGTTTGTGTAGTTGACAAAATATTTCTCTTTTGGACCTGATAGCGTTACTAAGTTTGCAGCATAACAACGGGATTGGTTGTTGGATATTTCATATCTTTTAGGCCATGACGCTTTGCTAAACCCTTGTGAATAGTCATATTTCTCGCTGCAATTCAATTGAGGTATCAATCTTCCCAGTCCAGTACAATATTGGCTTATTTCTGTACAAGCAGAACCACAAGGCCGAAGAAACGGCAAACCATATAATTTTGTTGCCGTGGTCTCTCGAGATATATCATAGTTATAAGTCGAGTAATCCGTTAAGTTGACACCATCTACACACTTGAGATAAACATTTGAACAGACTAATCTCACAATTCTAGTTTGACACTCCATTCGAAAGTTTGGTAGAATTGTTGTGTTGAGTCTACTGTTCACCAGGGTGATCAATGATGTAGAAGAGACTCCATATGGTAAGAAGAAGTCATAATCAACCACCCCAACACATGGGTTCAACAAACGACTACCAGTGAGTTTCTGACATGAACCTTTTTTAAAGTATGGCACACCACAACAAAGCCATGGAAAAGATAAAATGCTTGATAATACAAGAATGACAAACGATGATTGGCTCAACACAAACATTGTAAGCGCTACGGCTGTAAGTAAAAGACGTGAGTTGAGTGCACTTTGCGGCCTGGATGACGTGGAAAAGACAATTTGGCAAAGTCAAGCAATTATCTTGGATAAAATTTTCCGGTTTGGGGTTGGGGTTGGGCGAAGGCTCAACGGTTTTGAAAAAGACCTATTGGGACAAATCACAGCACATTTCAAATAGCAGTGGTTGCACCATTTATTATTGCCGATTGTATTTTCCATTTATTCCATTATAGGGTAGCTTCAGGTATTTCTTCACGATGAGTTCTGGGAGTGCAAAGAAATCAAAGAAGCCCATTGCTTCTGCTACTGTTGGTGGAAGGCGTCACAATCCCACTCTCGCCTCCCATGGACTTGGAGGTGCTACTACCATACCACCATCAATTCGACCTAGGACTATTCGATATTTTACAACTTTTACCAATACTATTGCTGATGTATTAGCATCACGAGGATGGAAAGAAGTTGGAGAACATGATGAATGGGATTTTGTATGGGCTGATCGTGAATGGATTTATGCCGCGTTTGATAAAATGCATTTAGAAAACAATCACAAGTTAAATCATTATCGCAATGGTCGGGAATTATGCCGAAAAGATTTGATGGCAAAGAACTTGAAAAAGAAACGAAGAAGTTTAGAAAAAGAAGGAAAATATGAAGAAGCATTGGCTTATGACTTTATACCAACTACTTTTGTTTTACCGAGAGAATATTCCATGTTTGTAGAAGAATTCAAAAAGGTTGGTGGAGTATGGATCATGAAACCAATTGGATCGGCACAGGGAAAAGGCATATTTTTATTTACTAGATTAAGTGAAATCAGTGATTGGAAGACGGATTACAAATCATATAAGCCTTCACCAATTGCACCAAAGGATGAAAAGCAGGATGTCGAAGCTTATGTAGTTCAAAGATATTTACAATATCCCCTTTTGGTGGGTGGCAAGAAATTTGATATGCGTTTGTATGCACTGGTTCCCAATTTTTCACCACTTAAGGTATATCAATACAGAAGAGGCTTTGCAAGATTTACGAATTCAAGATATTCATCAGACACGCAAGATATTTATAATGGGTTCGTTCATTTAACCAACGTGGCGATTCAGAAGACAGCAGATAATTATGATGAACGAACTGGTGGAAAAATGGAATTACAAGCTTTAAAGTTATTATTAATGACAAAGTATGGTGTAGAGAGAGTTGATGCTTTGTTTTGGGAAATTCAATTGATTATCCTTCGATCCTTGTTGGCTGTGCAGCCGATCATGATCAATGACAAACACTGTTTTGAACTTTACGGTAAGAGATGATTGAGATGATTCATTTGCAAACTTTCTAATATGTTAAATTTCAATATGATGAACAGGTTATGATATTATCATTGACCAGGATTTAAAACCATGGCTGCTGGAGGTCAATGCCTCCCCTTCATTGACTGCAAATACAAGAGAAGACTATTTGATGAAAACAGAAATGCTGCATGGAATGCTTGATATTATTGATATGGAGAGTTTACTTAATGGAGATGAAGAACATGTTTCGGGTTGGGATTTAATATATGATAACGGTTACATTGAGATTGATCCTGAGCAATGTGGTTACACCACATTTTTGGGGGCTGCAGTTCCCACACCTGAGAATGGACTGGATCAAAATCAAGCCAATGGTGACGACAGCGACCATGAAGGTTGATAGAAATATATATATATATATATTTCGCTGTCACATGTTTTGTTTTATTGTAATGCAGACCATAAATGGTTAATATCTACATGTATTATAGTTCATTCAGTGACATTTAGTAAACAGATACAATTAATAAGAATTTATTTTAATGGTTTAGCATATAGATATTTGATATACATATTTCGAAACGAATTACTTGGCATTCTTCTCAACTTCGGCTTTGGTTTTAACCAGCGTTTCCAATCTGACCTTCAGCCAATCTGCTAGGTCAGTGGTATTGTTTGGATCTCTGGCATTAGGTTTGCTATAATAAATAGTCCAATCGACGTCAAGGGTAGGTAAATGAGAAGGAATACCTCCAGCACTATCACCTAAATCAGAATCGAAAACTTTTAGTGGTCCACTCTTATGAATCGGTGCGCATTGTCTCAATGCTTCTCTTGCATAGCCCAGTGGCCACTGTAAATATCTCAAGCCTTCCAGTGTAAGGTCAATCGGGATGTGTGTATGACCAAATAGATGAAGATCTGGTTGTAATCGACGCAGTTGGCTTTCCAATACATCACTTCCTACCACTGTTGCCAAGAGGGGAGCGAGTAATACACGCTTTTCCGGCAACAACTCTTGTCGAGGCAAATAGTGAGAATATGATAGAACAGTAGTTTTCAAACCATGTGCTTGATCTAAGAATAAAATTTTAAACACTAAGTCACTGAGATAAAATTCAAACTTCATACTTACTGTCGATTAAAGGGCCTGTCAATGTCGATCCAAAGAAAGATGATGGTTGGAAAGTGGATTCAGTTAGGGAAGAAAATACTGACTTCGTAGGTGGCACATGTAAATATGGTTCATTGTATCCAGCAAATGCTTCTGCTAAAGCTGCATCATCACGGTGAAAACCGAGGCTGGGATTATATATAAATGCTTCCGAACTAATCACTTCCTCAGGCCATCGACAGAGTCTATAATCGATCCACTGATTTCGAAATGGTGTGATCTTCTCAGCTTCAAGGTACAATGGATTAGTAATATGGGGCTCCTTATCCCAACTAGCATGGTACCAACCATGCATTGGCATCACTAAGAGCCTTCGAAATTCTCCTGGCATAGTTTTGCATGGATATGATAGTTTCAGTGGACCACATACAACATTCCGAAACCGTTCCAAAGCAGCATAAATATCCATCAATTTGTCGACGCTATTGTAATTACTTTTCAACGCCGACGAATCATTCTGATCAACCCACGTTTCATGATTCCCAGGGATATAGCACACCAGGTCATAAGCTTTGCTCAAAACACCAAAAACTTTGATCAACATTTCAATATCGGTTCCAACATCACCGGGAATAATCAAAATGTTAAATGCATCACGGGACGCAGGAACACAATGTTCCTCTATCCATTTATGGTTTTTACCCATATCGGCATGTAGATCACTAACAAAACGATTATCAACTCACTCTACATGATGATTCATCAAAAGAATACCTTATGCAATAGCAATGAATGGTCTTATGCAAAACTTCTAACTAATGGCAACAGGATAAATAAGCGCATCTTAAAATATTTAAAATTGCATTTCTTACTGTCGTAGCACCTGGAGCAATAAAGCCCGGGATTTGTTTAAATGAAGAGGTTGTCGTTTCATTGAAATACCTATCGTTTACTAACAAAGCTGTGTTTGACATAATTAAACATACCACATATAGGATGTGTAAGAAACGTCACCTTTGCTACTCGCCATGGCATCTCGTTGCAACTTGTGCAACGGTCGTGGCGATTCATCTAATTCCTCGTATTCCACTTTTGAATTCATAATTGTATTTTGCGCAAATGACTTTTCTGATTTGTAAATACACCACCAGAATAAAAATATGCTCGCAACAACAAAGAGGACAAGTTCAATAAAATTATCTCCTGCAAAAAGGCTTGAAACACTTGTGGCTGCATCAAATATCATGCCAATAGTCTACTATCAAACTTGAAGGTTGCAACATGCTTTTTAATCAGCCCAGTTCTAATAGGAACAACAATACAATAATTTTTTTTTTAATAGACCTCAGACCGAAATCGCCAAGTTGCTTTTTGCTGGGCAACCGCCAGCAGCAGCAGCAGCGTATCCCGCCGCTCTCTGCTTTGGCTTCGGGACTCGCCTGCTGCTGCGCTGCCTCTCTTCTGTGTGTGCGGCGCGGCACAGCAGGGCGGTGCCACAGGCAATTTCATCAGCTTATAGACCTTACATGCGTGGTATATTAATTTACATTTAAGTATCCATTAGAATCTATTTATCAATAGCTATTTGCTTGAATACACCAACAAGCTACGAAATGGGGGGAGTCAACATATCTTTGTATGTTCGAACCCCGTGCTTATTCTAGATTCCAACATCACACACAAGGCTAAATAACCAATGCAAACATTCAAAAACATTGCACACAACTATTAATCTCAAAATTTTGGAAACTGATCCCAAGCGAATAGTAATGAATAGACAAATGGATTCTCGGCTAAATAGCATTTCGACCACTAGACCCGTGGTTCGAGAAAAAGCATTTATTTCAATACATACGCATACATTTATCGCACATAACTAAATCAGCGCAACACGTTTATCACTAATTTACGTGACCAAATAATTGCTTGAAACATAAAAATACAAAAGACAGTTGGAAACATTTGTGCCTTCTGACTTACGCGGGTATCCAGCTTGAAAATAATCACACATCGACAATATAGCAAAACACAAATATAGTTAACAAACATATATGGTGGAAGTAACTTCCTTTGAAGTAACTCCACCATTTGCACATACAAAACTCAAGAAGTTAAGACACTCTTAGTGTTAGGATCGGTCATGAACTATTAATTATTGACGGGCGATCAACGTTTCATTCGCTTTACGGATTGTTCAATGCCAAGCGATGGTGATTGCGTTGATGGAATGGTTACTGATTGCTGCACCGGTATCGAATCGTGATGTGGCATATCAGAATGAGCATGCCCTAGTGAACCTTCAAAGACGGGCTCTGCATGCATACGAGAAGTAGCGTTGTTAAAATCATGAAATAAGTCATGTTCTACGTCATCAGATAGAGTTTGTTCCAAACCGTCTCTCAGAGTGTCATGATCTTCTCTGCGGTCTCCACGACCCTCAACGGAATTAAACCAGTGTAATAATTCGGGGAGCATACCAAAAACAGAGTTGGAGGAATGTTGTTGATGAAGACCACTGTGGAGAGCTTCATCATTATGTTCATCATGATGAACATGGGAAACAAAAATAGGAGCAGCTTCCATGGATGCCCCATCGATTGTAGCTTCTCGTAACATCGACGGAAAATAACTGCTATGACCAGCAATAGAAGGGCTTGGTGTAAGAGATCCGCGATTATAGAGCTGATATGGGAGTTGATGCATTTGACTTGAGTCTCCATCGACAGTATTATATGGAGGCTTTTTGTTCGCATTCACTAATGAGTAGGGGATCTGATTATCACCATGATGGGGTGAGGAAGAAGGGCCAGTTGATTGGATCAAGGAGACATGATGCGCTTGTTCCATGTTGGGTTGTTGGAAAGGATGAATTAATCCATTTTCTTCGGAATAGACACTCATACGTGGTTTTCCAATATGAACATCCAAACCACCAATTCTACTGTCTTTATTGAACACCAGATCCTCTACCATAGGGTTCATTTGTTGATGACCACTACTACCATCAGAGGCAGCAGTGGCAAAAGTTAACGTTGCATCTCTTAAGTACTTTTTCATATCAATATTAATCAAACGGTAGTGGTCCGGTGAAATTTGAGCAAGTTTATATATGCATTGCAGGATATACTCGAGGCCTTTGTCGCTGCTGTCATCACTTAAAAGCTCGTACAGAATTTTCATATCTGCACTACGAGTCACAGCATCCGAGAAATGCTGAGGTGTATTCGATAATCGTTCGGTTACAGATGCAACGGAATTTGATAATCGTTCGGTTTCTCTCAAAATACGATCACCTTCTCGAAGGTGGTTGTGGAAAGTATCTAAGCTATGAGCCTTATAGACAAATCTATTAGGATCTGTATCACATTGTCGACGCTTGTAGACCACAAAATAAGGACAGCCGCAACGAGAATTTTTTTTATTCATGATAACGCTAGCCAACAGACTCGAAGCAGAATGACAAGATGGTTTCGATCCTGCTGGGGTAGTCCACGAAAATTCACCAGCCACATTTCCATTTGTGGACGATCTCTTCTTACCTTCACAAGAGCAAACAAATCGTCTCATCCTTACAATCCCTTGTGGATCTTTATCAACGTTGGAAAGTCGGATATCAAATCCATGAAGTTGAGCGTGTTTACGTAATTCAAACTCAACTTCTTGAATTGACTCAAATTCCTGCTCATAAAATGCAGGAAAGGCATCTATATCTGCATAATAATGATATTTCCCTGTTTCTATGCGATGTATACAAAAATTCCCCTTATAAATTAAGCCACTCACTTGTGCAAGCGTCGCCCGAGACAAATCCAATGCCTTTCCATCTTTCGTCTAGTAGACATAATTGAAATAATTAGAAAGCTTACAAAAAATTCAAAACGCCTTACAGTTAAAATTCCTTCTCCTTCAAGAACTAAATTTTTTGTGAATTCTTCATTGCTGTGACCTTCATCAGTTTTTTCCTCAGGTCCAGAAAGACTGGGTCCCTTCGGTGGATTAAAATAATTGTCATACATACCGCCAAAAATTTAATATTGAAAATCATCAATCATCCCATCAACTTTCAAGCATTGAAATAGCCTTTCTGTGATCTGAATGACAACGATTAAATATTGTGCAAAAAAAATATATCTATTTGGATTGATTGATTAGGTAAGATTGCAATATCCGCTAACCGTTGAAGTCATATTGGCCATATAGGGCTATTTAAGATCCGTTTCCTTTGTGCTGAAATAGAAGTATTTGGTATTTGGTATTGTACCTATTTGTTTGGATACCAGATATTGTACTGCAACCATATCTAACCCGGGACTATCTGAATTAGGCCGCCTTATATCAGCTATACTTCATGTATGCATATTTGGACATTAAACAGTTGACCCAGAATGTGCATAGAGTTTTTTCATTAATATTCATGCAATTCCGTACTTTTGATAGATTTTTCACATAAACATGAAAAGTATGGGCGTTGGTAGCGCTGGAAGACTCCCCGCACACCTTGAACAAGCGATGCGATTCCAGGAAGAGCGAACGAGAGAGTTGCCCCCCAAAAAGTCTATACAAACTAAGAAACCCACATCGATCGTTGAAACACTGCAGTCGACTTTACCTACTGTTCGACACAGTGTCAGTGCATCGTCACTACCGTCTCCATCCACAACCATTGTGACGCACCTTCAAATCGAAAATGCCATTGATGATTCATCTCTATCACTGAATGGCCAAAAGTCAGCGTTTACCAATCCAAGCAACATTGTGACCAAGTCACAAAATAGCCAAAGTATGTTGAAAGAAAAAGCTGTGCAGGACCAACAAATAACATCGGATAATGTAATCGTCAAAACGGAAAAGAAGAAAGAAAAACTTATCAAATCCCCCGATAGCAAGCCAACGAAAGATGTTGGAACCCACACAACAGCAGAAAGAATCACTTCCAAGCTCAACCACCCTTCTTCAAATTCATCTCCAGCAGTTATTGACTCTTCCAAGGATATTAACATATCTCCTACGAAGGCTACAGATCAAGCAACATTTCTTGAACAAAAGCAAGTTCAAAAACCAAACAAGAAATCAGAAACTTTTACTTCGGAACACTCTAATCATGTGGTAGAAGTTCCCAAAAAGAAAATAAAAATTGATCAACAGGTATCTGTCAAGAAAGATGGCAATCAGTCACCTGCGAAAAAGAAGGAAATGCAGAATGGCTCTGTCGAAGCTATTTCAATTCTTCAACCACTACCAAATGATGTAAAAGTCCCCAACAGCAAGGATATGATGAACGATGAATTTTTCTTGAGTGACGAAACAGAATACAACCCAAAAAAACGTGAAAGAATTGCAATGTTGAGTCAGCTCTATGGTGATTCAACTCAAAATAATGAAAATCAGGTGGTTAAAAGTATTGACCCCCTACCAGCGGTGCCATTACCATCAATTGTCGATGATATTATCAATAAGCAAAAAGTAAAAGATGAAAAGAAGCGAGCGATTCAAGATCATCACCAAAACTTGAAAAGCAAAGATCAATTGAAGGTTCATACTGAAAATATGCACTATGTTAGTCATCTCCAACACAAGGCTGCTGCAATATCCGGCGCACCGTCTTCGTCCACTGTTGCTCGAAAAGAAAGTTTTGGCATCGCATCCACAGACACTGGTTCTGATGAAAATGAAAGCGCCAGTATTAAATTGAAAGATGTTAGTAATGCAAAACGACTTTTGGATGGAAATGTTCAATTGGCGAAACATATGGAAGAAGTACAACTTCAATTATTGCAAGAATCAAATACAATATCGTCGTTGATGAATCGGATTGTAGAGCAACACGAAGCGTTAAAAGAGCTAAATACGAATGTTTTATATCATCGAAAGGAGTTAGGAACGAAAGTCGAAGAGATCAACAATAATTACATTCAATTATTTGAAGAGATGCTTCGAGAAGTGATGAAAGTACAGAGAGTTAAATTTAAGGTATTGTTGAATAATACTTTTTTATTTTTTTATTATTCATTGGTTAATTCATAGTCCCAAACAAAGCTGGTGGAAGATTTGAAAAAAGTAAATGACCGATTAAGTGGAGAATTACATTTAAGGTTGGATGATATACATCATTTAGAAGAAGAGAAGAAAGAAATTCTACTCGAAAAGAACATCATGGAGCAAGGATTTGACAAGGAACGACTAGATTTTCAGAAATCACTCGCCAAACTGCAGCAAGAATGTGAATTTCGCATTCAAGAAACTAACAATTTCAACAAATATAAATTAGAAGAAAATGAAATGAATTTACGAAAAGAACTCAATAAGAAGTTCACAAATGAATTAAAAGAGCAAGTGAAGTTAAAAGAGATTCAATATCAATCACAAATCAACCAACTTGCAATTGATGTACAAAAGCGTCAACAAGAAATCACCCATCTCAAAGAGCTAAATGCTGATTTGCAAGAAAAGTTGGAGAAGGTATTAGCTGGAAAAGGTATTCTGGATACTAAAGCATTGTTTAAAAATATGGACAAAATTAACTTCAAACATCCAAGTGTCGATATAAGCACACAAACAGTGATTGACTTTCAAGAAGAAGGATTATGGGATAAGCAAAATGGATGGATGCTTCCGATTTCAAAGAATGCGTTGGTTCGATCGAGATGGAGGAAAGCTTTCAACTATGCACGCTGTCCATCATGCCGTGGTTCAGGACAGTATGTCAGCCAAATTGCAGCTCTTATGAGGCAATGTGTGAGTGGTGGGGTAGCCACAAATGTTGCGGATACGATCAGGACTGGTAAAAAGGCGAAGCAAGATGCTTATCGAAAGTCAGCTATTTCAAAGTCGCCCTCAGCGGAAGTTTCAGAATCCATCGATCAAAATGAAGATGTTACAGTTAATGACCAATCGGCAGCAGATAATGTTGGAATCGCGAGTATGACACCAAACAAAAGCGTAATGTTTACTGAATTGACTGTTGAAGCAGATGTAAGTCATGTGACACCACCCCCAATTAGTCACAAAAAAGTGAAAAAGTTGCACAATATTTCAAACAGTCAAAGTGGCAGTGCTAGTTCTATGACAT
>JACCEA010414171.1_pt1 | contig 11041 bp, 9 predicted proteins | sample 7449851 | NCBI WGS metagenome assembly JACCEA01 (sample SAMN15323453, study PRJNA562643) | freshwater metagenome | isolation source: river surface water | place: USA:Blue River Watershed | collected 2017-08-18 | reverse complement strand
GTATCGGAGGCCATGGTGAGCACGGTTCTGATGATGGAATCGCAGCCAAATCGGTTTTTAAATTTGGCGATGTAAGTGCCAGGTTTGTAATAAGATTGATTGCCAACCTTGTAAAAGTAGGTGTTGCAAACATGAACATTTTGGGAGGTACTATCGAAGCTCACGGTGAGTTTTGTAGAAACCACAGAATCGCATCCAACGGCGTTTACAAGGGTGTCGGTATAAGAGCCAGAATTTATATAAGATTTAGAACCAACGTGCAGGGTATCGCCCTTACAAATAACAATGTTTTGGGCAAGAAACGATTTCTGATGAAAATGCAGTTTATAGGTCATGATAGAATCGCAACCAAAGCTATTTTGCAGGGTATCGGTGAAGGAGGTGTCTGAAAAGAAGCTACGTTTGCGCAACACAAAAGATTGTCCTTGACAGAGGGTATCGAAGAGGGTAGAGTCTTGGGTTGGGAATTTCAGGAATCGATGGTATAGAAATTGGCCATTGCAGAAGTAGTTTTTAGCGATGGTGAGTTTATACGTGTGATTTGGGATAATTTGGGTTAGAGTATCATTGAATTTATGAGAAATTGTAACATTCCTCACGGTAGAATTGGTATTGGAGTCAACCCAGAGAAATGTGTATTGAATGCCAGTATCTGGATTGGTGATTTTGGCCAAAAAAGGACCTTTACAAACTCCAAAATCAGAGGCGGTGGTATTAAAATCAGATTTATAGGGGCAGGAGTAAGGGTTTGGCAAACTGGCGACAAATGAATCGCCTGCAACGAAAAGGGTTTGATTCATTTCATTGTATTGAATATCTACAATTTTTCTTTTGTTTGGAGCTGGAAAAACCTGAATATTTTTAAGAAAAGTAAATTTAGATCCATCAAAGAAGTAAGCCTTAATTCTACCACTATCACTGCCAAAAAACACATGCCCGCAGTTGTCTGTGGCAATGCCTGATTGCCCCATGTGGCGTTTGTAATAGCTTCCTTTGTGCGATGATATTGAGTCTAAATAAATTATATTCAATGAGTCTTTAGATACAGACAGTATTGTTTTTCCATCGTATATAAACAAAAAGGAATCAGAATATGTAAGTCCATTAAATCTATTGTTATAATATTGTCCATAAATACCATTTTTACATTCCCTAAATTCAAATAGTTTTGCTGCTATTTTTAATTTAAATTTATAATTATTGAGGAATTTATTAGATAAGATTATTTCTATATAAGCTGCAACCGAATCAGTTTCAAAAGGTCGTTTAATGAAAAGGCTATAATTAATCATTGAATAATAGTCGTTATTCTTATCAACTTTTGACAAAATAATATCTTGAGCCAATGATTGGGTATCTCCAGTAATATTTCTTTCAATTGCTTGGTTTTGTGTAATTGTAGGGTCAACCGTGAATAAATTGATTGGTTTAGCTGGTCCTCCGCCAGAACCAAAAATGGTTTTAGTGGGGCAATGAAAAGTTAAATCCCATAATTCAGGGGCTTTCCAAGTTCCTTTTGATTGAAAGCTATCCCAGTTCCCAAACTTGTTGATTCTAATTATTTCGTTGCCTTTGGCCATTGGTTGGTAACCAGGTCCCATATAAAAGCAAGAATGGTATTTGTCTACTGAAATTGCACCTGCTAGCAAAGAAGCTTGAGCGGAGAACCAATTGATGGTTGGCAATTGACCGCTAAAAATCCATTGTAAGTTCCCAGAAGAATCGTATTTTGCTACTTCTGGATATTCAGGCACAAAGCTCATTGCATACAGATTGTTTTGGTAATCAAAATCGATCATTTGCATAAGATTCGCAAGGGCTGATGGCCAAAGAGAAACACCTTTAAAAAAGCGAATATTGTTCACATAAGGGTCAATGAATAGGTTTTTGAATTTTATTTTCTTGGTAGGTTTGAATCCAAAGATGTTGTTTTCAATAGTATAACGAATATTGATTTTTTTGTGATTTTCATCAAAGCAATTCAGTTGGTTTTCAATGATTTTAAAGAGTTTTCCAGCAATGGATATACTGTCTTTGTAGTTTGTAATGTTAATGCTTGAGTCACCCGTAAATTGAATTTTGATGTCTTCAATTTTGGCTCCATGATGTAATATTAAATTGTATTTAAATTGATTTGGAAGATTTTCATTTGAAATAAATTGCAAATCGATATAAGGATAAATATCTTTAATTAACACATCTGTAAATCCATACGAATTCCAAATTTTGGGTCCAAATGTGGTGTAGTGATTTGATTTATTTTGAGTAATGATTTCAGGGTTTGGATTTGCATTTAGAAACGTTTGCTTGATAGTTTCATGCAAAATAATGCGGTCTTTTTTCCCAATTGTAGTTTTCCCTGGCAGTGGTTTTGTTGGTTTTAGAATTTCAGTGATTCTCCAGGCATAGCCATTTGTAAAGAGTTGAATTTTGTTTTCACCTGTATTCATCAAAAACTTGACACCAGGAAATGCACTATCCCATTGTCCCTTGTTTTCAATAAAATAGTGGTTTTTAAAAGGGTTGTTTTCAAACCATTTTTTGCTACCCTGCGCATCAACATTTCCTATCCCTAAGAGGAAAAATACTAGAAAAAGTTTTATGCGTAAGTTTTTAGCCATCAATAAAATAATTAAGGGAAACACGAATATACGTGTTTCCCTTAATTTGTGTATAGGTACTTATAAATCTATTGTCAAAAGATTGGTGCATGTTCCTAATGGATCTGGCGTTAAGCAAGCTCTAAATGGATGGAACCCTGGACTAGAAATACATGTTATCCAAATTTCTACCAAACATCCGCAGTCAATTGGAATTTTAATTCGTGTTCCACTTACTTGAAATTCAATCCAAGCAGGTATGCCAGTAAAACATGTAATTGGTGGAAATGGTGGAGGCGGTCCAGGTGGATTTGTGACTGTTTCAGTCATTAAAAATGTCATACTGTTGTCGTAAACAGTGTAAATAATGCTGCAAGGAATTGCAAGATAGTTTCTTTCTATTCTAAAGCTCATAAATTATTTATTAAATGTTTACTACAAACAACGGCAAAAAAATATTATACATACACCCCCAAAATGGGGTAAATTTTTCAAAAGTCATAAAATAAATTTATCTTTAATTTCAAATCACTCCCTTATTAGCGGAATTACACCGTTTACAAACAATTGAAAAAAAATAAAAAAAACCCTAAAATGGGGGTAAGCTTTTCGGAAAGTTTTCTCCATATTTGAAAAATATGGCACAAATTATCACTCTTCAAGAAGCTCAAGAATTAACTTTTGCTTATCAGGATTCTGCAATGGCAGTGAATCAAACAATTGCAACTTCAGTTGACAAAACTTCAATTCTCAATTTATTGAATCAACCTAATTGCGAAGGCATGAGAATTTACTTTGGCTTAGATGATAACAATAAACTTACTCTCGTAATCGTTGGAACCAATGTTCAAGGTAATGATATGACTTCTGGTCAAATATTAGATCGAATGAATATTTGCCCATTTGATTGTGATAATAACTCTAGTCTGATTCAACCGTGATTTTTTTAAAATACACAATAAATTTTTTTAGTATTTGTGTATTATTAATTGCACTTAAAAGTCTTTATATTAAGAACAATTTCAAGGAAAACTCAATATTTTTTACAGTTGTTTTTTTGAATTCATTTTTTGAAGTTTTATTTTTGGCATTTCCTCGCAATTATTATTTGATTGATACATTTAATACGATATATCAACTTGCATTTCCAACTTTTTTAATTTTAAAATTTTTTAAAAGGGAGTTTAATTGGGAATTATATGTTTTTATATTTTTGATAATTACATTGTTATTTGTGAATGTATTCTCTTTTCCGTTACCTTTTAAGTCGAATAGAATTGGACTATGGGGATTTTCTATTTCATGTTTAGTGACATTGTATTTTTGTATTGATAATATTAAAAAACCCAATAAAAAATCAATTTTACTTTTTTTAGTGTTCTGTCTGTTTTTAAATGATCTATTGTATGAATTGGCATACAAAAAATATTTGATTTTCACTGTAGATCAGCGTCACTTTGTTTATTTTTTATTTTTCTGTATTCTGATATTCATTCGTTCAATCTTTATTGTAAATTATGGTGGACAATTCATTCGTAAGTGATTATTTTTTCTTCTTAATTCCAGTAACAACTGGAGTATGTATTTTGGTATTCCTATTTTATTTTGCATACTTGCGGCATTATAAAAATCTACGTGTATTGAGATTTCGTGCATTCGAAAATCTTGAAAACGAAAAATTGAAGATTTCTCGTGAATTACATGACTCTTTGGGCGCTTTTTTGGTTCCGTTAAAAGGTTTTATGAACAATAATGGCCAGTTCGATTCAACGAATATTGATTTTTGGAACAAGCATGTTTCTGATTTTGAAAATTTTATCGGCAATGTGAATGAAAATCTTTATCCCTCAGAATTACTAGATAATAATTTGGGTGAAGCACTCAATAGTATATCAAACAATTTTAATTTCACTCAATGTCAACTGATCATAGCGCGTTTCCCTGATATTTATCTCAAAGGAAATTCTGGAATTCATATCTATAGAATCATTCAAGAAACTTTGGTAAATATCATTAAACATGCCAATCCGGATTTTATTAGGGTTTCGCATCAATTTAATGAGCAATTGCTTCAAATTAATGTTTTATATCAACCTAACTTAAAACAATCTCTTGATCAAATTAAAAAGGGTGGTCGGGGTAAAACCAATATTTTACAGCGTATCGAAATTTTAAAGGGTAGATATGATTGCAAGAAAGATGAGGAAATTGTGTTTGAAAAGTTTATGTTTGATGTTAAGAAAGTATGAAAATTCTATTGTTCGAAGATCAAACACCTACATTACATTTTTTGGAGCAATTTTGTATTGAAATCTATCCTCTGGCTAAAATCACACTGTGTTCCAACCAAGAAATTGCAATAAACCATTTACAAAACCATCTATTTGATTTTATTGTGGCTGATTTAGATTTTGATGGCGATAAACGTTTTGCAATTGTTGAGTTGGCAATGGAATTGCAAATTCCTTGCATTGTGTATAGTGCTTACTATAAACCAGTTTTTGTTCGTAAAGCCATTGCCTTGTTGGTTAAAGCGTATATCTGTAAGTTGGGTAAAATTGAAGATTTGAAATTCGCATTGAAAAACTATTCTTCTTTAACTGCATATACTTGTTCTTATATTGAACAACACAATGAAAATTTTACATTAAACTTAGATGTTAAAGAATTGATATTATCCCCCAGCGAACATAAAATACTTAAATTGCTTATTGAAGGTTTGGATAGAAAGGAAATCGCAATGAAAATGAAAATTAAACAGGCCACTTTAAATGGCTATATCAAAGGTATAAAGTTAAAAAACAAACTGAATCTCCCCGAACTTGTGAAGCATTTTGTTTATTGGAATGCCCAATAAAACTATTCCCTCACCAATATCTGCGCAGTCCTTACGTCGCTCATGCAGAAAAATCCGGCAACAGGTGGTGGATTTTTGGGATCCTTTATTTTGAAGCTAAATGGATTGCTTGGATCAGTGAACGTTACCCTGAAATAACAATAATTAGGAATGTTTACCGGTGGTGTGGCAAATAAACCCCTGTTGCGGTTTTCGTTCACAACCAAGTTGAACCAGAAATATGCCAACTGCGTGATAGAATGTATTTCTACCCTCACTGTGTCTCCATCTTGATATGGTTTTTGGAAAATATTCAAGCCATTAAAACGCTTCGGATAAATGAAAATATCGCCGTTCACCTGTGAACCATTGCCCATGTCTTGTGATATGTTCAACTTTTGAATTTCACTCACAAACGTATCGTTGCGGAAAGTTTTGATCCAATAATAATTTCCAGGCTCTGGTCTGTCTTTGGCAAATAATTCAGCATATCTTCCCGGATTTTTAACTGGTGGTCCGTTGTCAATTGAGGTAATTGTGCGGAGACTGTCAATGCGATCCACAGTCGGATTTAACTTCGTAAAGCTTAACAATGTATCCTCAGGTGTGATGACCAAAAGGGCGTATGTGTTTCCTACCACAAACGTATCGCCACTGCTTTTATTCGGTTTCCACTGGTAGTTGCCGTCCTTCAAATGAATGAAAGGGAATATTTTAAACGTTGCAGAATCTACAAGGATCACTGTGGCATTTGTTACCGGTGGTTCTGTATTTGAGGGATTGAAGTAGGGAATACTTTTTGTGATTCTGATGTTTTGAACGGTGTCGAGGTTGTTAATGAAGGCATCGATAACCATTTTAACCTGATTTTGCTCAACGGTTACGTCGATAACATCTTCGCAAGAGCTGAAAGCAAAAATTGCGGTGAGGGTGAATAATGTAATTCTTAACTGCTTCATCATTAGTTCCATTTAAAGTTATACGCAATGGCAGGAACAATGCTGCCAATGACACTAAATTGAATGGCCTTGTTTTGACCTAAATTGCCGTAATCTGTATCGAAGTAAATTGAGAATGGATTTCTGCGGTTGTAGGCATTGTAGACCGAAAACACCCAGCTCGATTCCCAGTTTTTCTTTTTAGTGACTGTGTAGGTTGCCGATAAATCTAAGCGGTGATAATTGGGATTTCTTACGTTGTTTCTGGCGTTGTTACCAGCATCGGGAACAGTATATCCTTGCACTGTGTATTGACCTGTGTAAAATGTGGTAGGTGTTCCAGTACTGAATACAAAGTTTGCCGCAAGATCCCATTTGCTATTGAGTTTGTATTGTGCCACAATGTATAAATTGTGCAAGCGATCGAAACGGTTGGCATACCAATTTCCATCGTTAATGCCTTCAACTTTTCTTTCACTTTTTGAAAGGGTGTAGCTGATCCAACCAGTTAGGTTTCCAGAATTTTTCTTAACATAAAGTTCCAATCCATAAGCCCTACCAATGCCCGAAAGCAACTCTCCTTCAAGCAAGCGATTGAGTAGGAGTTGGGCACCGTCGATGTAATCGACTTGGTTTTGCATGTTTTTATAATAGGTTTCAATGGAAGTTTCGTATTCTTGGTCTTTTCCAAGGTTCTTGAAATATCCAATGGTATATTGGTCGGCAATTTCAGGTTTAATGTTGTTGGTGGAAGGAGTCCAAACGTCGAAAGGCACGCTGGCAGCGGTGTTTGAAATCAGATGCAAATTCTGTACCATTCTATTGTAGCCACCCTTCACAGAGGTTGTTTTATCGACTGATAATTTGAAGCCCAAACGCGGTTCTAAATTGAGGTAGTTCTTGATGACTTCGTTGTTGCCGGCTTCATAGGATTTACTTTGGTCAACGGCCCTTCTTTGACCAATCATAAAGGCTTCTTTGTAAACAAACACTGTTCCTTTACCGAGGTATAAGAATTGGCTTGCTCGGAGTCCCGCACGCAACGAAAATTTGCCATTTGCGTTTATATCTCCTGTGATGTAGGTGGAATTTTCCATTCCATATTTATTGGGCAAACTAAAATTAAATGTTTTTCCTTGGTTTACAGAAACGGCGTCGCCTGGAATGAACGTATAATACGTTGATTGAACACCGGTACCAAGTTCTACCTTAGGACTTAAGTAGTATTTAAAATCACTTTTAACTGTATTGTTTACAATGTAGCTATTCCAATTGAAAGAGGCATCGTCGTTGGCGTTAAATTCTAGGTTATATCGGTAACGGCTGTAATAGTAAGTGAAATTGGAAAAGAGTTTTTTATTGAAAACGTGGTTCCAACGGGCGGTCACAACTGAGTTTCCCCATTTTACGCCAAAGGCGTTTGCTGCAGAAAAAGCGTCATCGCCAATATAAGATGAAATGAAGAATGAATTGCGTTTATGTGAATAGTTGATCTTAGCCGTAAAGTCGTAAAAATAGAATTGTGAACCACTTAAGTTGGCTGGTAAAAATGGCTTTGCAAGTAAATCGATGTAACTTCTACGGGCTGAAACGAGGAAGCTTGCTTTATTTTTAACGATGGGACCTTCAAATGTTCCACGGCTAAAAATGGTACCTACACCGCCGCTTGCTTGATAGGCTTTTTTGTTACCATCGCGGGTAATGACATCGAGCACTGAGCTTAGTCTACCACCGTAATTGGCGGGAATTCCACCTTTGATGAGTTGCACATCTTTTACGGCATCGGGATTAAAAATACTGAAGAAACCGAATAAATGGGCGGAATTAAAGACTGGAGCATCGTCCATAAGCACGAGATTTTGATCGATTGCACCACCCCTTACATTGAATCCGGAAGCTCCTTCACCCACGGTAGTGACTCCAGGCAGAAGTTGAATGCTTTTGATGACGTCGGCTTCCCCCAAAAATGCTGGAATTTTCTTTATGGTTTTACCGCTGATACTTTGGGTAGAGATATCGATTTTCTTGACATTGTCGTTTCTTTTTGCGCGAATATTGATTTCCTTGAAGGATTCGGCTTCGGGCAACAGTGCGAAAATGATTTGTTCATCTTTATTGAGGGACAATGGGTATTCTAATTGATTGAAGCCACTTGCAGAAACTTGGAGGTTCCAATTTCCGGGGGTGAGGGTCAAACTAAAGAATCCGAAGCTGTTGGTCACAGCAGAAGTCTTTGAATTTTTAACAGAGATAACGGCGTTGTTGATGGTTTCGCCACTTGAGCTATCCTTAACGTATCCGCTCAGAGTTAATTTTTGACCGAAAAGGGTGTTAGAAAGTATGAGTAGGGTTGTAAAAAATAGGAATTTCCGAAACATTTGGTGCAAAGTTACTTATATGAACAGAGAAAGGGGAAAAAGGTTGGTGAATGGTTAAAATAATCGACGAAGGGGGCAAAAAAAAACCCTCAACAGATGCTGAGGGTTGTTGGTATTGAATTAAATAGGTTAACGGTCTTTCATTTCAACGAAAGCACGAGGGGCTTCACCGGTATAAATTTGGCGAGGGCGTGCAATTGGTTGTTTTTCACGGCGCATTTCTTGCCATTGGCTAATCCAACCTGGAAGGCGGCCAAGAGCAAACAACACTGTGAAGAAATCGGTTGGGAAACCAAGAGCTCTATAGATAATTCCTGAGTAGAAATCTACGTTCGGGAATAATTTTCTTTCAACGAAGTAAGGATCATTGAGAGCAGTTTCTTCTAATTTTTTAGCAATTTCCAAAATTGGGTCGTTCACACCTAATTTAGCAAGAACATCGTCGCATGCTTTTTTGATAATTTTAGCACGAGGGTCGAAGTTTTTGTATACACGGTGACCAAATCCCATCAAACGGAAAGAGTCATTTTTATCTTTTGCTTTGTTGATCCATTTTTCAACATCACCACCATCATTTTTAATTTGCTCAAGCATTTCAAGAACTTCTTGGTTCGCACCACCGTGCAACGGACCCCAAAGGGCGTTGATACCGGCAGAGATAGAGCTATAAAGGTTAGATTGGCTACTACCTACCATACGCACAGTGCTAGCAGAGCAGTTTTGCTCGTGATCGGCATGAAGGATGAGCAATTTGTTCATTGCACTTACAATCACTGGATCTGGAGTATAATCTGGTTCTGTAACTTGACCGAAGGTCATGTTTAGGTAGTTGGTCACATAATCCATGTTGTTTCTTGGGAAAACGATAGGATGTCCGTGACGTTTTTTATAGATCATGGCACAGATGGTAGGCATTTTAGCAAGCAAACGAATGACAGTACGGTTAATTGCATCCTCATCTCTGTGTGGATTTAAGCTTTTTGGGTAGAACAAACTAAGCGCAGAAATCATGCTGCTAAGTTGCCCCATTGGATGTGATCCAGTAGGAAATGCTTTGAACATTGCTTCTAAACCTTCGTTTACAAGGGTATGTTCAGAGATTTTATCTTCAAAATCTTGTAATTGGGCAGCGGTAGGTAATTCACCGTGAAGTAACAAGTAAGAAACTTCTAAGAAAGAACACTTATCAGCTAAATCTTCGATGTTATAACCACGGTGGCGTAAAATGCCCTCTTCTCCATCTAGGAATGTAATTTTACTGGTTGTTGCACCTGTATTTTTATACCCAATGTCGATGGTGATATAACCTGTAAGATCTCTTAATTTGTTGATATCGATGGCTTTTTCGCCCTCAGATCCATGAATAACGGGTAATTCGATTTCTTTCCCCTCTAGAATAATTTTAGCTGTTTCAGGCATAGTGTTAGTTGGTATTATCCAATATACTTCAAGTATTGCAAATATAAACATAACAAATGTTCTTTCAAAAAGTTTGGTCGAACAATTGTTATGTTTTAAAGGTTATTTAACATTGCCCTCAGTGAGGGTATCCAATCCTTTTGCAGTAACTTGAAATCTCGTTTGCTTGATGGTGTCTACATCAAATGAAATTTGACGAATATTTTGTTGGCTAAACGATTTTATATACCCGTGGTGAAATAGCTGACGGATAATGTCGATGCCCACTTTTTCGGGTAATTTGGATTCTAGAATCACGCTTTCTGCCAATTCTACATGAATCAAAAGGCCCAAAATGAGCAATTCTTCTTCACCAATTTCGAACATCGCTTAATCGAATTTTTCTTGTCGCATTTGAGGGAAGAAAAGCACCTCTTGGATTGATGATTGATTGGTTAACATCATCGTTAAACGATCAATACCCACACCCAAGCCACTTGTAGGCGGCATGCCGTATTCTAGCGCGCGAATGAAATCTAAATCCATTGCCATTGCCTCTTCATCGCCACGTGCTGCCAAAACCAATTGCTCTTCGAAACGAGCTTTTTGCTCAATTGGATCGTTCAACTCACTGTATGCGTTTGCAATTTCTTTTCCGTTTACAAAAAGCTCAAAACGCTCAACCAATCCTTCTTTACTACGGTGCTTTTTGGTTAATGGGCTCATTTCAATTGGATAATCGGTGATAAAGGTTGGCTGTATGAGGTGTTTTTCGGCAGATGCACCAAAAATTTCATCTACAAGCTTACCATAACCCATTTGAGACGTTACTTCGCAACCAATAGACTTCGCAAATTCTCCTAACTCAGCTTCTGTTTTGCCTTCAATGTT
>JACCEA011863090.1_pt1 | contig 11042 bp, 25 predicted proteins | sample 7449851 | NCBI WGS metagenome assembly JACCEA01 (sample SAMN15323453, study PRJNA562643) | freshwater metagenome | isolation source: river surface water | place: USA:Blue River Watershed | collected 2017-08-18 | reverse complement strand
CCCGCGCATAGTTGCGTTTATGTCTGTATAGGGTACCGTAATTATTGCCATATACCAAAAATAAAAAGGCCCGGTTAAATTCCGGGCCTTTTGTTAGTAAGTTTTGTTTAATACTCTTTAATTCGGTAAAGGGCGTTGTATGTTTTCCAAACGCCGTTAACTAATTTTTTTCGCTTTAAGGTTATATTACGGGGCATGTTATTAATTTCATTAGCGCCGCCGCTCATTGAATCGCATATAGTTATTGATACCCTATTGCCATAATCATCAAAAGATATTAACGGTAACAAACCGCTATTTGCAAATTTTTCTTTTTCTGTCTTGTTCATATTGCATGCCGTATTAAATTGTAAATAAAAACAACAACGGGTGTTATAAAAGAAAATACTGCTAAAATTTTATAATTCTTTTTAGCGTTTTTTAGTTCGAGTTCTAAATCAATTTGTTTTAAAAAAAGTAACGCGTATTCATCTTTTAGATATGCTATTTCTTTTTGTAGTTGCTGTTTTGATGCTGCATTAATTCCGTTTAAAACTTTTTCAAATTCTGGATTTGGTGTTGTATTATTCATAGCGTTATAAAATTTAGTTGCCTTTCCTTTTGTTTTCTAAACGTTGCTTTAATTCGTCTATAGCCTCTTCTAAAGCCTCGAGGCAAATTATTTGAACGTTTATATCTTCAATTTCTCCGGATAATTTTAGCTTGCGTTCTTCGTGGTTACCTAGCGTGCATAACAATTCTTTTTTTTGTTTTTTGAATTTGTCTAATAATTCTGTTAGTGGATCCATAGCATTTTTGTGTTTTTAGTTATTAAATCTTTTTGCAATTTGTTCTTTATATAGTTTGGTTGCGTAAATTCTTACCCGTATTTCTTGCTCAATTGTGCCCCGATTTTTTAAATCTATTTCCCACCATATACGCCGAACTAATTGTTTTTTTTGTTCTGGGCTTAATGGCCGCATTTCGCGCCACAATTGATATTTAAGCCAAAGGATTTTAATTTTATTCATAGCGATTTATTTTGTTCCAATTTTTACCGCCTAAACGTTTGCAACCAATAAACGTACACGATCGAATATATTGATTTGTATCTAGGCATTTTATATTGAAGGAAAAAAAACCATCAATAGCTAATTGAATACTCGTAACCTTGTACGTGTAGCCTGGTTTTACTTTTCTATTTGTGTCCTGGTATTCTATACTGGGTGTTACATAATCACCCGGCAATAAAAATTGCGGTCTCATTTCACAAAATTTGTCGGGCTATACATTTCAAGTTTAGCCAGGTTTAAAACTGTGTTTTTTTCTTGGGTTAAAAATGTTGCTGCCTTATTTGCCTCTATACTCCCGTCGTGTTTAGCCCAATAAATCAAATAGTTATAATTGCTATCTTTTCGGCGTTCTGGATCTAAAGTTACAAAGATTTGAGCATTTTTAAAAGCCCCAGAATAGTTTTTACAAAGCCGCATTAATTTAATTAGCGCCTCGTATTCGTCTAGGTGTGGGGCTTTGCCCTGATATTGGTTATCGTAACTGTAGTACGTGCGGCGGTTGCCGTCTTTGAACCATACCACCAATTTAAAACGTGCCTGGTCTGGCTTATAAATATTGGTGCTTTTTTTGACATACGCCCGCGGTTCCTGGGCGCTTTTCTCTACAGCCTGGCGTAAATCATTCAGCGCTTGGCCTAATTGGGTTGTAATTTGTTCCATTTTTTTGCGATTTTAAAAAGGTTCTGTATTACTCAATAAATTTATAAAGCTTCTGTTAGTTCTGTATTATAGTTCAGTATGTTCAGTTAGTACAGTACCTATACAAAAAGCCTATAAAAAGGGGCATAATACCCCCGCGACGGCCTTAAATCGAATTTTTTGCCGTTTGTGTTGATCAACAAAGCAAAGTTTGCTTAAAAATGATTATTTACCTAACTTTGTTTTTAGTTAATATCAACCAAAAATTGTTAATAACTATCCATTTTTTTGCGTAAAGCCCGGTAATACGGGCTTTTTTATGTTAATAACTTTGGTTTTTTGGCAAAAAATATTAACAATTTGACTAAAAAAAGTACAAAAAAAGGGTAAAAAATATAAGTTTTGGGCATAAAAAAGGGCGCCGCGTGGGCGCCCTTGAACCGGATAAGGCCGTATTTTGACGGTTTACGTTATTGATCGATAACTACGACGGCTACAATATCGGTTAACTTATAGCCATAATCATGGCAAAAATCCTCTACAGCATCAATAAAAGTAATGCCAATTGCTGGATGTTTTGATTTAGTACCGTTTGGTTCTTTTACTGTAATAATACACTCCATTGCTCCAAAAAGGCTAAAATATCTTCGTAAGTAATTAAATCAAAGATAGAAAGGATATTTAATGTAAAAAACACTAAAGCGCTTGTTAGTCTAGTGTAGTTTATTGACACCTGGGGTAATTCGTCGCTAAATTCGCTTTCTTTTTCTTTTACGCTTTCTTTAATGTGCGGTAAAATCGCATCGGTAAAGCCTAGAAATATGCTTTTAGGCAAATTTTTGGCAATTTTTATAATTTTCTTTTTCATTTGTTTAATTCGTTTGATAATGCTGTAGCGCCTACAGCTAATAATATAGCGCCTACAATCGATTTTAAATTAAATCCGGCGGTCAATGTCTTTTGTTGATCAATTAATGAAGCGTAGGGCGTATAAATCGAATTTAAAAAGCTTACGTAACTGTCCGCGGTTGCATAACCGGCCCGCTTCAATGCTTTAAATTGATCTAAAACCGTTTTAGCTTCAAAAAAGCCAGCATTTTTATAACGCTGGTTGTCTTTTAAAAACTTAATGTAGTCTTTTATACTTTCTTCTATTGATCCATATTTACGGAAACATGCGTTTACGTAATAACTTTCACCGCTGGCCGTTTCTTCCCTGGTGCGAGCTGTTACCGTTGGCCCTTTCCAGCCTCCAGCGCATTTAATACCAAAGTAATTATTGCTTTTTTGCGTTAAACCTGATCCACCAACAACGCCACCGGCTGAACTTTCAACAAAAAGTTGTGTAATTAGTGTGCCGGGTAAAATTCCCGTGCCGCGCGTTACTTTGTGAATGTATGCGCCATACTTTTTAATAAATTCTTTTCGGGATCCTTTCCAAGCCATTAGAAACAAATTTTTTTCTCTAGAAAAAAATCTACTAACCTGGGTTTAGTTGGGTTTTTTTCCTTTAGTCCTTGCCATTTAGCAAACGTTATAAGTTCGTCAAAGGTTGCCGGCCGTTCTTTAATACGAAAGTGCCAACTATACGCGTCAAATAATCGGTTATAATAATCCTGGCGGCTTATTACGTCGTGCAAGTTTGGCATTTGCATTAAATTTTCATCCATACAGCAAATTACAAAATTTTAATCTTGTCTCAAAATTAAATAAGCTGCCAAGCCTCCACCAAAAGCAATAATTAATCCAGACGTTAATAAAGCCTCCTTAGATTTTTTGGATAGATCCAAATTGTTCCAAGCACCGTTATATAGATCGTCGGTAATTGATTTAATAGTGCGCTTTTTACCAACGGGCTTTTTTTCCCCTAATATCATAATGTACAAAAGTTGGGTAAATACCTACGCCGCCCTGGCTTATCTTCTTTTCTTCAATCAATTTAAAAATAACCGCGGCTAATTGTGTTGGCGTATAACCGCTTACAACAATATCGGCGGCCTTTCCTTTTGTGTGGTAACTATTTTTTTCACCTTTTACCGCTTTATTGTGTGCTGGGGATCTGTAACCGCTATTAATTTTAATGGATTTGCCTAAATAATCGCGTAATACTTGCAAGTTTTTAGCTAGTTGGCGTAAATTCTCTAAAACCTCCGGCGGCGTTTCTGCACCGTCTTTACTTTTGAACTCGTCTAAGGTAAAATTTTTGCTTAATTTTTGATCCATACGGTTACGAAATTTTTGCCAGGCTATAACGCCCAGAATAGTAATTAATAATCCTGGTAATAACTTATTTTCTTGCATTTCTTGGTTTGGGTCTATTGCCATACGCAATAATGAAGCCCATAGTAATAAGCCCCAGCGAAATAATGCCAGCCGTTTTATACAAAGCCTCTTTTGTTGGTTTGTCTAAATCAATAGCCGGGTATTTAATCGGAAAATTAAACGCCGCGTCTTCATCTGTAAAAGCCTGGCCAAAACGGGCTATAAAATTTTTAACTTGATCATTCATTAGATACGGTATTTAATTTTTCTGGCTTTTAATATAGCGTTAATCTTTGCAACTTCTTTTTGTTCCATTTCCCAGCGTATAAATTGCTGCAATGTCATGGCGCGACCTATACCCCATTCGTATACTTTGCGGGTAGGTTTTCCCCATGCCTGGGATAGGGCCAAATAATCGGCGTTATTTCTTAATGATCTAAACACGTTATAAATTGCCGCCTCATCTGTGCCAACGTCAAAGCCTGCAATTTGAATAACGCGCGCAAATGCCTGGTATTGACTTTCTGGGTACGTTAAAGGCTTTTCTTTTATCGCTTTGCTTAATTCAGTTTCAACGGCCTTTTTTTCGTCTTGTAGTCGCTTGCTTTCTACCGTATATTTTTGTAAGGCCCTGGCTAAAAAATAACTAGCCGTTAAACCAACACCAATATAAGTTATAGGCTTGTAATATTCCTTAATAAAATTGCCGTATTGTTGCGGTGTTGCCATGACATTTAATTAAAGATTGACGGTATATTAGTTAGGTTTAAACCAACGTTAGGTAAATTCAAATTAGAATTTTTGCTACCGTCAATTTGACCAGCTTTATAACTAGCCTGATAATCTTTGTAATTTTTGGTGCCTACTAATTCACTAGGAAACGGGCGGGCATAATAACCGGCCATATATGACAAACGGTTACGCGCCTGATCTAGTGTAATATAGCCAGCATCTTTAAAACTAGGTGAAATAAAATACGCGCCCGCTTGGGTGTTATTACCAAAATCACCGTCGGATTTGATAGGAAAATTTACGGTATAGCCTCCGGGGGTTTTATAGCTAGTTGCACCGCGTAAGCCTGCAATGTAATTTATAATAAATTGCAAGCGGGTAACTTCACCGCCTCCGGATCCTTTACGTAATTTTTTATCAATGTCAATTCCTGGCGTTTCTGGTTTGCTAGGTGCTCCCTGGTTTGCTGGTGTTGCTCCTGGTAATTGTGCCGGTGTTGGTTCCGGGATAAAATCCGGTTTAGGTTTGAAAAAATCCTTTATTTGATCACCGGCAAAAAAATAAATACCAGCGGCCGCGGCTGCAATACCTAAACCAATATTTAGGGCGCGTTTGTTGTTGCGTCCTTTTGCGGGTGTTTTACGCTTGCTGATCATCTATTACCTCAAATTGTGCATCTAAAACCTCAGACGGATAACTAGCGATTAAATCGCTAATTTGCCGCTCTTTTTTGGCTTGACGCGGTTTAATAATTAATTGATAAACGCCAAAACTAATAACGGCAATACCGGCTAAAGTAAGGGCCGCGGCTTCGGGGTTAAATTGTTTTTTTCGTGCCATGTTATAAACGTTTTTGTACGGCTGCAATAATTTTTAAAATTTTCTTTACACCTGCAACAACCATTACTTTGGTAGCTAAACCGAAAGGCTTTGTTAAATCGTAATGTCTTTCTACGGTGTCTAAAACTTCGCGCATATTATTTGCCGCGTTTAATTCCTGATCAAATTTGCTTTGAAAGTTCTGCATAATACTCTGGATTAAATTGGTTTAAATATTGCATAAACTGTTCAACTGTTTGGCTGTTTTCGCTTATTTGCTGCAATGCGTCGTAAATTTCGGGCTGATCCTTAAAAGTTTCGACCCATTCGCCAATAATTCGAATTTGTACGTTTGGATCTTTGGCCGGTGCCGGTGCGCCTGGGCGGCGGCTGCCTAGCTTCATTCTCTCAATTTCTAATTGCTGCTTTTTTAATGCAAAATGCTGATCTAAAAGCGGCGCGCCGAACTCCATTAAAGACCCTAAAAAATCTTTTGCGCTTTCCATTAAAGACGGCGGCGGCGGTTCGTTTAGTTGCTGTATTTGCACCTGGTCGGCCTCCATTTCTAATAATTCGCGCTCCAGATCTGTAATTTCGCCGCGTAACTTTTCTATTTCCATAGTTAGCCGCGCGTTTTCTAACGTTAGATCAAAAATCTTTTGATTTTCTAAAAGTTTGTCGGTTATCGGTTCTTTAATAACAATGGGCTGGCGCTTTTCGTCTTCGCTTAAATTGGTTCTAGTGTCAACAATAAACACAGTTGGTTTAATTGTTTTTACTGTGCTATTATAAGCGCGAATTTCGTAAAGCCCTGGCGGGTTGTTTTTTAGGTCTATTCCTATTTCGTTTAGCTTTTCTTCAATTTTACCGGCATTGTTACGCGCGGTAATTTTTTCAGATCCACAATATAGTTCGGCGTATTTATAGCCGTCTGTTAGGATCTTTTCTTTTTGTTCTTTAAAATTCATAGCGTTGTTGTATTAAATTGATATGTTATTACTAGATCCGATAATTTCGACGTAATTAACTAATAAAATTGGGTATTCTTCCGCACGGTTAAAACCGTTACCACCAAATTGCTGCCCAAAACTTAAATCTGAAGTAAAAGGAAACATTAATTGCTGACTTTCAGATACTCCGCTTGCTGGCCGCGTAACTAAATTATTTTGTATGTTAAATCCAGAAAAATTTGCGTCCATTGTTAACGTTACCGGTTCGATAACGAATTGCCCATCTATACCAAATTCAATAGGCTTCGGATAACCAGGATTATTTGTATCGGCATTACCTACAAATGGATTTGAAAAATAGGGCGCGTTACAAAAGCTAAAACCTACTTGCTGATCATGTAGCAAATATGTGTTAATAGTTACGGGCCCGCAAAAATCCTTCACCCTTTGATTGTCTGGTGCTAGTGTTGTGTGGCTAATATTATAATTCCTAAAAATATAATGATTATAGCCCCTTTCGCCATAAATAGCTACCTGGGTATTTGGATTGTCGTAATTTGTTACGCCGTTGCTGGTTGTCATATTCATAGGAAAATACGTAATATCGGTAATAATGATAAATCGATCATTACCAAACGTTAACGTATGTTTGTCCCCACCAGCTACAAACGTTTTAAAAAATGCTCGGCCGGTTAGTATTAATTCTTCTAGTTTTGGCGTAATCATGGCTTAAATATAATAAACCGCAATTGCGCAAACCTCAGTTGCACCAGAATTTGTAAAGCTTATTGTAATTTCATCCGTACCGGACAAAGGACGCGGCAAACTCATAAATTCGCCGTCATTAGCATAATTGGTTACAAAATTTGGGTGCAAGCTTTCTAAAATAATTTCGTTATTTACTTTAAACGAAACGTTACTAATTCGCTGAAAACCTTGTATATAGGTATCTGTTCCGGCTGCTACCGGGATCAATTGAATACCTAACAAAATACGTGCGGTTCCTGAAATTTGCAAATTTTGCTGGCTTTGGCCATTCGGTACGCTAAACGTAAAACCTTTTACGCGGCGTTGTTTTTTAATGAGGTCGCGTACTTGCTCAACACTTTGCATTTTGCCCGTCTGCATCCCTGGAAACTGTGGGGCGTTTAAACCTAAATTATTCATTGTTTAATTGTTAATCGTTTTTAAATAAAAAGGGCGGCGATATGCCGCCCTTTCCGCTAAACATTAGGGTTAGACCCCTAACGCTATGAATATTAAAAAGTTGTTTGCGGTGCTAAGAGTGCCGCGGTACCTTGCAAATAACATTGTACGTGGGTCATTGTGTTACCGGTTAAGTCGTAACTTGTAGTTTTCAAAGTTACCAAATACTCTAAAAGCGGCGGGATAACAATATCCGTACTAAAACCTAAAGCCACGTCGTCGGGGTTTACCGCCGTTGGATTAAAGTTCGCGCCGCGGGCAAAAGTTGATGGCAATTGCTTAATAACTTGACTGTTAGCGATCACAATATCAATTTCGCCGGTGGAAAGTGGGTTAATTAAACCAACCGCACCCGTTTGAAAACCAGCCGTTTGCGCTGTAATTGTGTTGTTTACCGAATCAAATGTAACCAATTGAAAATAAATTTTTTCAATTGTAAACGTTTCGCCAACGCTCAATTTGTTACCGTCTGATCCAATATTAGTTAACGGAAATTGGCGCGTATTTGCCGCCTCGAAAAAACGGAAATTGGTACGCCCGTCGAGGGGGATGCTATCAAAAAGCACCCTACTCGACCCTTGTTGTTGGGCTATATTTTTATTGCCGAATTTATTATTTACGGCAATCATTTTTTGCTGTGGCGTAATTGGCGCCTGGATAAATCCTTTCATCTTCTATTTATTAAAAGGTTGTACGTGGTGCGATAATACCGCCAGCTCCATTAATAACGCAACGAATGTACGTATTTGCCGCCGGTGTAAAGGTCGGGATCTGCAATTGACAAACAAAGTTTAGCAAAGGAGTAATAACGATTTGAGTGTCGAACTCAATTGTACTATCGATGTTAACGCCCACATTTTTGTCATACGCTCCGCTCAATTCTTGCAATGAGAAATTTTTAATTACTCGGTTATTTGCAAGTTCAAAGTTTAACAAACCGTTGTTAAGCGCAACAATCGAAGTCGGGGCCGCGGTGTTATTAAAACGCGCGTTGACAGTATCGTAAGTCAATACATAAAATGTAATGCTTTCAATTACCATTGTGTTGCCTACACCCAATTTGTTGCCATCTGATCCGCAATTACTAAACGGAAAAGTACGCGACGCGCTATCTTCAAAGAAACGCAACGTTTTAGCGTTGGCGCCCGCTGGGATTAAAAGCGTGTCGTAAATTTGGCGTGTGGTGCCCTGCTGCTGGGCTATTGAATCATTGCCTAACTTTTTGTTAATGGCAACCATTTTTTGCTGTGGGGTTACCCCCGCTCTAAAAACTTCTCTCATGGTTTCAATTTTTCAAATTACATTCCACCAAAACCAGCCGGGAAAAGACCAACGCCGTAAGCTGATTGTTCAGCTAAAAACATTTCGTTATTTTCCTGCAAATACATTGCTTCACCCTCATTTAAAACCATTGGTAGGTTCTCGATAGGATCGGCGTAATTAGCGCCCTCAGCTAACAAGCCCTTAGCGCCTAACAATTCCTTAACGCCGACGGCTGCCATGCCGGCGCCAACGTTAGGTAATTTAAATACGGTTGCTGCAATAAAGCCAGCACCAAGCGTATAAGCCGCTCGCATTTCTACGCCGGTAGTTGCTGGTAATACTTTACCTAACAAACCAGCTCCGAGGCCACCAACGGCGCCAGATAGCAAAGTTTTAGCGGCTCCGGTAGCCATTGCCGGGTTAAACATTTCGGACAAAAGCCCTTTTTTCGCAACGCGTCGACGTCTTACCGGTGCTTTAGCTGTGGTACGACGGCGGCGGGGTGCTGCCGTTGTTTTACGGCGTGTAGTTGTTTTTTTACGTGCCATTGTGGACTATTTAAATAAACGATATAAAATGTAACCGCCTACCGTTACCCCGGCGATTGTTAAGGGTGTTTTGTATTTTGTGAAAAAAGGTACGCCGGCCGGTTGCCCGGTGCTAAAATCTAGGCTAGTGCCTCCTACTTCAATAGATCCGGTTACCGGTGTGGTTTTTTCGGTTACAGCTTTGACCTGATCGCTAGGAACGTCTTTAAATTTGTTAATACCAGCTTTTACCTTTGTTGCCAAATTTGCAAGGTTGCCACCTGGTTTAAAAATTCCTTTTTCGCCGTCGGCTTGTTTGTCTTTTTTTTCGGCGCGCTTTTGTATTGCTTTTTGAATAGCCGGCGCCACAGCTTTACCAAGAGATACCGCCGTGCCTACAATAGCACCAACGGCGCTAAGGCCTTGCGGTTGGTAGGGTGCAATCGCTGCTATAACGGCTTCAAATTCCGTATCGCTTAACGAATCGAAAAAATCGGCGCGCACATACGCGTCTTGGTTCATGCCAAACAAACCAGCGGGGATAAATAGATAATTATCACTAACCGCGCCCGGCTGGCTTAAATACAAAGGATTTTCAGCGAGCATATTATACGGGCTTTCTGCTAATTGTAGTAAGGCCATTATTTAGAGTTTTTGAGTTTGTCGCGTAATTTGCTAAGACCGTCGATCTGTTCGACAATCTTTTTTTGTCTGGCGCTGCCTGGTGCGATTTTCATCGCCTGCGCGTAAAGCTTATTAATTTTGGCGTTCATTTCTGCCAAAATACTAGCCTTTGTTTGAGTTGCTTTTTTTGCCATGTATCAAAAATATAATCTTTTTATAAGCTGTTAGTAAAGTGTTAATAACTTTTATACGGGTAAAACTTGGGTAAACTTGTACGGCCTTACTGAATTTATATAAGGTTGCGTTAAATCGACGTCGTACATTTTACCGTTATACTTTACTCGCGTCCAAATATGAACGGGGGCCAAACGTGAACGGCCTGCTAAAATTATTTCTTGATCATGCCAGCCATTGACTAGGCAGCAAGTTAAAACTAGAATACTAAAACAATCACAATCGCCGGCGCCAGGAACGCCCCAATAATTGTTTTCTAATAATGTAGGTACACTTTGCAATAATTCGACGCCTGGGGGATCATTACGGTAAGTAGTCATTTGCTTTAAAACGTTAAACATTTGTTCGGGGTTTTTAAAACGCGGTAAATTTTCTTTTACGTAATCAATGCTATCTATTACTTGGGTTCTGATCCCGCGCATAGTTGCGTTTATGTCTGTATAGGGTACCGTAATTATTGCCATATACCAAAAATAAAAAGGCCCGGTTAAATTCCGGGCCTTTTGTTAGTAAGTTTTATTTAAAACCTAGTTCTAACAATGATTTACAAAAATCTTCAAAGTTTTTGCATTCTACAAATGGCTTCATAGCATTACGCCTCCGTATATAAACACTCCAAAATTTACAGCGTTTTCTTTTGCTAAATTGTTTACTGTATTTCATTTTAATGTTGTTAAATAATATAAATTTTGTACAGGGCTTTGTATGTTTTCCAAACGCCGTTAACTAATTTT
>JACCEA011581521.1_pt1 | contig 11042 bp, 11 predicted proteins | sample 7449851 | NCBI WGS metagenome assembly JACCEA01 (sample SAMN15323453, study PRJNA562643) | freshwater metagenome | isolation source: river surface water | place: USA:Blue River Watershed | collected 2017-08-18 | reverse complement strand
TTGATTGAACCCGACACCGAAGAACTCGTGATTCCCGATGTAGAATATTCGACCATCATTAATTTACCTACGGCCGACTTCCAGAAAATTGTGCGTGATCTCAATGCGCTTACGGATCGTGTCGAAATCAAATCGGTGGGTGATGACCTGATTTTCTCATGTATGGGCACATTTGCTAAAACAAAGTTCAAGCGATCAGAATCAGACCACCATATGGATTTTATTGTCAAACCTGACCCATCCGTAATTATTCAGGGCGAGTTCTCTGTGAAGAGTCTAAATAATTTCATTAAATGTACGCCTCTATGTAGTCATCTTGAAATGTATTTGGGTAATGATTTACCCCTTGTAGTGAAATATGATGTCGCATCGCTCGGTGAAATCAAATTATGCTTGGCGCCTTTGCCACCTACTTAGGAGATAAACACCAAAAAAAACTCCATTTACCAATTATTGTCTATGTTGAGAACCATAGACAATACTAAAACTCTGGTGCGTGTTTCTTAAATAAACAACCGACCTTGGGCAAATGCTGAATATCACGAATAATATTGGGATCCTGATATTTACACACATCGAGCCATATTTTGATAACCACGAACTTCTTTTTTGGCGAAATAGTAATTCCGTTGATGTGCTGTTCGTATTTGGGACTAGTACACAAACTGCCTCCGCACATCATACACAATAATCGGCGCCACACATTACCGATATCCGTATTTGCAACACAATATGAGAAACACCCGCCATCCCGGTTTTTTTTGTCTTCCCATGTGGGTCCCACTCCATCCTTCATACAGAAGAACATAGTATTGTACAATAAATAGTCAGGAATTTGACGATTTAAAGCGACTACTGACTCAGCATACTGAATGTCACGCATAATGACGCGATAGCTGTCTAGCGTCCATCGATTATCGGTTTGCAAATGGTAGAAGAGGTTCCATTTGTTGGATAATGGTTGGTATGACTGGGTTTCGTCCATGTTCTCCGGTATAGTAGATACTGACATTGTTTTTTTAAGTATATTTGTAGATGTAATATAACATCGAGTTATATTTCACATAAAATTATCAATTTTTTGGAGGTGGGCTAATAACGTATTTATTGTCATCAAGAATAATGGCTTGGTTGGATTCTATACAGCTCATCATAATATTGGAGTCCATAATTCGCAACTTGTATCTATTGTCAAATACAAAATCGCCCTTATTATATTGGTGACGTAATAGTCGCAATACAAACACGTCATTTAGCAAATAATTGCCCACCAACATATATTTGGGGTCAATAGTTAGTCGCAGTGGTTCCTTTACTTGTGGGTGTTCATATAAGACCGATAAAAACTTCACTTTACTCGGCTCAAAACCTGAGTTATATTTGGTTTTGTCAGTTGACAATTTGACCCGTAATTGGTCGTTCATTTTGTAAATAGTGATGGATTTTTCATTAGCACTCGTTATCTCATTTTCTCCAAATACATATTTCTCCAATAAATATCCATTTTCAATAGAGGCAACACAAATCCAAGTTTCAAATAATGGTTCGACCAATTTTGTGGGTGTCGGTTTCCATAATTGGCTCATTCTGCTATCCTCTATTTGTATCATCACATAATTGTATTTCCAGAACAAATCCAGCAATATATTTGTTATTTTTACTTGAACTGCGTGAACTATGTGGTTTGCCCAATTTTTAATATTTTGAAAGAATGACATTTGATGTAGATGGGGCGTTTATACTTCTACCAAATAATTAATGTTTATACTGGTTATGCGAATATTTTCTTGTATTCGGCAAGTACTTTATTTCGCTGTTCGACATAATTGACAATGGGTTCAATATATTGACCGGCTATGCGTTCCGGTGAATGAATGTCTCGACTAGGCACATTTGCCAATTCAGGCACCCATTTTTTGATATATATTGCATCGCGGTCATTTTCCTTTGACTGCGACCACGGATTAAATATACGGAAATATTCTTGGGAATCGGCTCCTCCACCTGCTATCCACAACCAGTTGCCATGATTGCTGGCAACATCATAATCAACTAGATGTGTGGCAAAATATTTCTCTCCCCAGCGCCAGTCAATGAGCAGTGTTTTCACGAGGAATGAAGCGACAATGAGTCTTCCTCTATTATGCATGTATCCGGTTGTGTTCAGTTGACGCATACATGCGTCCACCACGGGAAATCCAGTTTTGCCAGCACACCAGGCATTAAAATGTGATCGATTATTATCCCACCGAATCTTCTCATATTTGGAGTCAATCGGTTTATCTAAATCTGGATATGCGAGCAAAATATGGGCATAGAAATCTCGCCATAAGAGTTGTCTGCGAATCGGTTCGGGCATCGATTTATATACCTCTCGTATTGAGACACAACCAAACTTGATAAATGGTGATAATTCGGTTGTGGAAATAGCCAGTGTATTACGGTCTCGTTCATAATTTGAGTGAGATTCGGCAATATGGCGCAAACCTTCGGCGCGACTTCCGTGGCTAATAATGTCGGGATTAAGATGGCCATTGGTGAAACGAAAATATGCTTCCTCTCTCAAAGATATGGGTGAATCTGTTTTAGCGAGAGACTTCCAGTTTGGATTTGGTGCAGTGTCGGTGACTATGCCATTTTCGAGTGCCCTCTTGTCGAGGTTATTATTTTCGAGTGCCCTCTTATAAAAAGGCGTAAACTTGCGATATGTTTCCCCCGATCCATTCATAAGAGTGCCCGGTTCTACTAAATAATAATCGCTAAATGTTTCACACTTACATCCACAATTTTCTTCTAAATGTTTGTCGCGTTTTATAGCATATGGCGTATAATCACGATTAAAAAATATAGTTTGTATATTCAGGGTTTTTACCAAGTCGCGTATAATGTGAGTGGTGTCTCCATAAAAAAAATGGCATCTAGATCCATGCGTTTTCAACTGTGAATCCAAATCATCTAGTGCCTCTATCATAAACTGAATTGAATTGGTGGATTTGAATTCATTTTTATCACTCACCTGCTCTGGGGTAAAAATGAAAACTGGATACAATTTTGAACATTGATGGGTTGCTGCGGAAAACCCAATATTATCAATAATACGAAGGTCTCTGTGAAATAAAAAGATTCCTGCCATATACTATCCATTTGGTCAAAAAATTGAAATCTTTTTCTAGAAAATATTGTCAGCATTAAGTTAAACCAGAAATTAATGAATTATAACCAAGAACCAGACCGACCTAACGAAGAAAATGTATTCCAACACCAAGAGACCCAGAGCCGTTGAGCAGAAGACCCCCTTTTGTGCCTATTGTAAATCGATTGGCGAGTCAAGTGACATGTATAACTCGCATTTTGTACATAAAACATCAAGTCCTAACAGTAGAATCGTGTGCCCTAATTTGATAAAGCGCATCTGCACTAAGTGTACTAGTGGCAATCATACCGAAGATAAGTGCCGAAAGTTGGAAGCAGTTGATAACAAGAACACCAATATTGTTGTGAAAGTGTGTTTACCAGTGAAGAATAAGTTCCAGATTTATGAGGAAAGCGAGAGCGAAAGTGAAGATGAAATCGAAACAAACTTCCAGGAAGTGGAAGTAAAAAGAGAGGCAAAAGGATGGGAGAAGAAAATAGATATTGACACTGGTGTGACTTATTGGCAACATATTGAGACAGAGACGGTTCTTAATTATGACCCAGTCAAAAGAGCTTTGGCTGAGGATGATGATTGGTAAATAAGTATTTGAAAAACTCCAAACAAAAAGCAAATAAAAAAGATAAAAAATCCAAATAAAAAAGATTTAAAAAAGATTACACCGATACCAAAGTGTAATCTTTTTTACATGATCGAGGAAATAAATGACCCCATATAATTTTCGATTCCAGTGTGGTCTAAATTAATACTCACATCAGCATAAATTGACCCACCCATTTTTGTCCATCGATGACAAAACAACCAGTCCTCCGAAAAATAATGCCCCTCTTCAACTCCACAATCAAACAAAGCATATGCAAAGTCATTTTCACTTCCGGATAAAAATCCAACATCATCTACATATTTGGTTTGCGGAAATGCTTTCGACATAGTTTCGATGACTGTCCGCTTAATCATCATAAATCCAGTGGCCAAATGTTTGACTTTGGTTAAATTATTTTGAATCGATAACATATTTGACATATAATTAATATTGTATCGAACCATATTCATCTTCACATAATTTTCATTTGATACCATATTGTTGAGCTGGCTATTTTTTTTGCGTTCAAGGAGTTCTGTGATGAGTGCTGGATTTTCGACTACCTTATTCCACTGGTAGTTTTTAATGGGATAAATACCACCAACAATGGACTTATCTGCCATCAATAGTTTCAAAATATCTTGTGGGTCCCATGTAATATCCGCATCAATAAAGAGAAAATGGGTTACTTCCGGTTTAGACATTGCTTTTGCTATTAAATTGTTTCGTGCTCGGCTCACCAAGCTGTCATTACGACAAAAAAATACGGTGGCGGGAATATTTAGGTCTTTACACATAAACATCGTTTTTAATAATGATTCGGTGTATCCGGCATACATTGAGCTATTGTAGCATGGAGTCAAAATCACAATGTTGGGTTTTGCGGTTTCCAGATATTGTTGTATATTAGTTATTAATTCTGGGCCTTCTTTTATATATGTTTTTGGTGACGGCTCGATAAATGACCAACTATCTTCCATTTGTAATATATTATTTTATTGTGACTATTGTTTAAGTGTTTTGAGTAATAACAATAAACTTGTTTGTTTTTTGTTATTTTATGTCAATCCTTTTATGTCAATTCTTTTATGTCAATTCTTTTAGGCCTTGACCTCCTTAACAAAGTGGACCTTCATGTATCTCTGTAAGTTGAAATAGGTGAGGACCTCGCCAGCGCCAATCTTCAAGAGCTTGGTGAGCTTGGCATCAGGGTTAATCTGTCTGCCATTGTCCTTGTCCTTGAGACCATTCTTCTCGATGTAAGCGGTGATCTCCTTACTGACCTCAACTCTGGAAAGCATAGTACCCTTCTCCTTTCCAAGGAAAGCGAGGAGCTCATCACTCACAACGGAGGGCTTAACAAATCCGGACAACTGCTTGTTGGGGTTAGGGGTAGAAGACTTCTTGGCCTTCTTGGACTTGCTGGCATTCTTGATATCTCTGGCAATACTCTTCTCCAAAGACTTGTAATCAGCCTTCATGGAAGCCAACAAAGTTGCAACCTGGTTAATCTTGGAGCCGAACTCAGCGAGCTTGGCGGAGGTGTCGGCAACAGCCTCAGTGGCAACAGCCTCGGCGGCAGGAGCAGCAACGGAGCCTCAACAACAACGGGAGCCTCAACAACGGGGGCAGGGGCGGTCTTGGTGGCCTTCTTGGCCTTCTTCTCGGCAACGGGCGCGGGGACCTCGATAGCGACAGATACAACAGGGGCAGTAGCGGGAGCAGAAGCAGTAGTGGATTTGGAAGTTCTAACCATTTTATATACCTTAATAGTCTCTCGTTTTTAAGTAGTTTAAGCCATTTATATATTTAGCCTGGAATTACGAGCAAAAATAGCAAAGATTTGACATTTTGGATTCTAGATTTTTATATTTTTCATATATATATGGAAAATAAGAAAACACATAAACGAAAGCATAGATGGTCGATAAAATACAAGAGAAGCATCGACTGTTCTAAGCCAAAAGGGTTCTCGCAAAAACAATATTGCACATATGGGCGGAATAAATCGATGAAAAACAAGAAAACAGCGAGAGGCAAGAAATAGACATTCATCCGCATAATTATATGGTTCGATTCATAATCGCCAAATAGTTATCAAACAACCATGGCATACTTGTTCGTGCCTCTCGTGATACCATTGTTAAACACGTCAAAAAATACATCGCCGCCAAATTACGATATTCTTGCTCGGTGTTTGTGCAAATAAGGGATTCACCCACTCTTATGGCAATTTCGCGATTATCATTCAGGTCTTGGTCTCTCATATTTATATTTTCGGCAAACTCAAATGGATTTCCACGAGGATATATTTTCTCGCGCAAATCTCGCGGTATTTTAATCCAAATACAATAAAAGTATGTAACAAATGAACCCACCTGATTAGATGATAGGTGATTAAACCATTCAATATTCGAATAATTACCAAGCTCATCGATTTTAATAAATAGTTCGGTGGTGCGGCGTTCAAGTGTGTTTATTTGTGTGTTTGTTTTTACACAATCCTCTATTTTTTCATCTTTTAAAAATATGTTGTTATGTGGAAATAGAATTGACGTCAGTTGTGTAATACGAATAAATCTGTCCGATAATAATTGTTTCATATCTTCGCGTGTATATGGATTTTCAAATTTCTTCATTTTTAATAATAGTTGGCATAAGGAATGCAAATGAAATCCGTATTGAACACCGGTGCTATCTGTATATTGAATAAACTCCATATATGGTATTTTGTCGAGAGGATCCATTGTGTAAAAATCGGCGTCATTTACACAGGCTTTGGGTTTATATGGACCCTTGATGCGAAATAATTCACGCGCGAGCCAGCCTCTCACCATTTTCTGGATTTTTATGGATGCTAGTTGGTCTTTGCGGAAAACGACAATGCGATGAATGATGTCTTCTTTCTTACCGGAAATGCGCAAACCGAGCTCGCGCGAAATTGCTTTTAATTCAATTACTTTACATTTTGTTAAATCTCCATGATAATCAATTATGGGTTTTGTCATTTTAGAAAGCATTATATGGGTTGTTTATATTTTGTTTTTATATCTTTTGTTACCTCTCTGGTAGTTGTTCGATGTAACTGAATGCATGGGGTTTTCTTGTTCTAGCAACATTATCTTTGTTCAAAGGTAAAATTATTTTGGTGTTTTCCATAGAAGAACAAGAGAGGCAATTGTTTTTCATATTTATTATTTTATCTTCGTTTTCATTTATTAGGTAATTATGCTGTTCTTTTTCTGTAAGTGACAAAAAACATTGTAAACAGATTGGCACATTCGGTTCTATCGCAACTCTGTATTTTATTTTTCGGCTAAAAAATCCAAGGCACATTATACATTGTCGAGCCAAAAAATTGAAAATCAAAGAAATGATTAACCAAATCGATATAAAGATACAGCCCATAATAACACATACCAAGATGACCGCCAAAGCACAGCCAATCGTATTAGACAACAACACCTGGACCCCCGATGCATTCAAGTTTATGCCTCCCAAGGTCAATGACAAGGGTGGCAAATCAATCAATCTTATCAGCACTCAAAGTAATCGTTCGCTCCATATCACAACTCCCTTATTGACTACCTGGGGAATCAGTGATTTTGTAGATCCCGCTACTGGAATGAGCGACGGTAAGCACAGTATTTCTCTATCATTTCCCAGTGATGGATTCACTAACAAGAATACCGATGCCTTCTTGGAGAAGATGAAGGCTTTCGAGAATGCCGTAATTGATGCCGCTGTAAAGAATAGTGAGATGTGGTGGGGTGAGCAATTAGAGCAGGGGATTTTGAAGCATACATTCTTCCCCATTTTAAAGTATCCTAAGGTCAAGGGAACTAAGAAGTCGGACTTGACCAAGAGTCCTAGTATTAGTGCCAAGGTGCCCTTTTATGAGAAGGAAAACAGATGGAATGTCGAGATTTATGATGTGAATCGCAACTTGCTATTTCCATGTGATGATGAGGATCTCACTCCCGCCCAATTTGTTCCCAAGCTCAGCAATGTTGCGTGTGTGATTCAGTGTGGTGGAATCTGGATTGGAGGCAAGGGTTGGGGTGTTACTTGGAAGCTTGTTCAATGTGTTGTTAAGCCCAAGGAGGTTGCATCAGTTTTTGGAACTTGCCATATTAATTTATCGGCGGAGGATCGCTCTGCTATTGAGAATGGAAGCGAGCCTGCGGAGGATATTGATGAGATTCCTGCGCCAGTTAAGGCTCCTGCTTCGATTGTGAAGAAGGTGGTTGCTCCCCCTGTCCAGACAACTCAGGTGGATGATAGTGATGAGGAGGAAGAGCCTAAGACTCCTGTCGTGCCTCCTGTCGTGCCTCAGCCTAAGGTTGTTGCCAAGGTTGAGGAGCCAGTTGTTGCCAAGGTTGAAGAGCCTGTTGCCACTCCTGCTCCTGAGGCTAAGAAGATTGTAAAGAAGGTTGTGGCTAAAAAGACTGCTTAAAGAAGATGTTAATACATCTTTGACCAAAGAAGATGTTAATACATCTTTGACCAAAGAAGATGTTAATACATCTTTGACCAAAGAAGACGGTGTCGACCAAAGAAGCGTTTAAAGTCTTCTTGTTTTTTATTTTTATCATTATTTGTCAAATACTTATTTGTCAAATATATAGAATGCCAATCCGGCCCACTTTAAAGAAGCGAGGTGGTTCAAAACGACATACAAAGAGAATTAAGCAATTAAATTGTAATCCATCTATCAAAAATACACCAGTTTTAAAATCATGTATGACAAAAGAAACTTTATTATTATTACGCGATGAATACAATAAAGACCATGTAACTAATCCAATTATTGCGGAAAAACCCGTTCTTATCTGGTACGAACTCAAAATGCGTCTCCAATGTGAAGATGAACGTTGCTGGCTCAGCGAAATTGACGACAAAACCAAACGCTCAATGATAGAGAAAACGCTTTTTGCACCAGATCATCCACCCGAATGGATAAAAAATCCAGTTGAATGGTTAAGCAATTATGATATTGACAATGTGATGGCCCAATATGAACAAAAGTATCCCGATTTCGAATATTTAGGCACGACCACTATTGATTATGATTACATTGTTGATAAATCACGAGGAACATGTGTCGAAGATAAATTGTGTAAGTTTAATTTGGAATCCTCTATAAAGAGAGGTAAACAAAGATTCGGTGTGGTATTTAATTTAGACAAACATGACCAGCCAGGATCGCATTGGGTATCGCTTTTTATTTGTGTACCAAAGAAGACAATTGTGTTTTTTGACAGTGCAAATGGAGGTGTTCCGGCCGAAATACAGAAGTTTGTGAAACATGTTTTGAAACAAGATAGCTCATACCAGTTTATTGAATCCAAGAAAGAACACCAGAAGAAAGATACAGAATGTGGAATGTATTCGATTCATTTTATTGTGGAGATGTTGAATGATTATGACAAGATGTTGAATTTGGTGTTGAGAGGCAATATACCAGACAGCAAAATGATTAAATATAGGAAGAAGTATTTTAATAGGCCAAAAGCTTATGTAGTGGGGTCCACCTAAGACCTACGTAGTGGGCGCCTTTGCCGAATCATATTGCCATATAATATATATGCCAACATACAAAAAGAAGAGGCGTCATAATAAAAAGACGTATCGAAAGCGCAAACGCGGAGGGCAAAACATATGGATTTCTCGTATAACTGACGCAAAAGGTAATTATTTGGATAAACGTATTAATAGAACAACCGAAGGAAAAAATCTAAAAACATTCAATCCATATATTGAACCTTCTTGGAATTTTAATATTGATCCAAATGAAATGAAATATGCAAACTCGGTATTATTTTCTACATTAAAACCGAATGACATTAAAAAAACAGATATTTTGGTTCGTGTTAATAATAAAGAAGAAGAGGCGCAAATGAGGTTGTATAATGAAGTAGAAAAAGATTTTAAAGATAAAGATAAAAATACTTTTTTGAATAAGTATTTTAAAGTTGATGATGATAAGACCAAAATATTATTGGGTCTTATGGAAATTTGGAATAATAAACCCACAGATGATACTAATCTTGAAAGTAAAAATAAATATATTAACGAAAATAAAGATAAATTTCCCAAGTATTTTGAAAAAAATATAACCTCTATTCCTCAAAAAATCGATGAACTAAAAGATGACATTTATCCATTGATTACGAACAATATTGTAGAATATTTTATGGACCAAGTAACAAAAGATAAATATTCAAATATTTATGATAAAGATAATAAAAATACATATAACAACATTCGATTTGTCATTATGCATATACTTAATTTTGTATATTCAGCTCCACCTGCGGTAAATTCAGCTCCACCTGCGGTAAATTCAGCTCCACCATGAGTAAATGTCGGGTTACAATGCTCCTCGGCAAACTGGACATCGCGGATCCCTTATTAACCACCGTCTTAACGAGGATTCCTTAAAAATGTGTCCACATCTGGTTATTTTCATAACATTAGTACCAACCTCTATTGGTTCCAATGTTATTGGACATGTCATTTGCTCTTCCAATTCTGGTTGAGCATACACCGTTGTATTATTCGATATATCAACAGATGGCTCAGTTGGTGGATTTAACAAGAACTCAAATGTTAATGAATCGGTTGATGGTGATGCGAGCATTGACATGATTTGAGAAGTGAATAATGACTGCATTGATGGCATGGTCGTTAGAGGGGTGGTTGTTAGAGGGACGGTCGTTAGAGGGGTGGTTGTCGTCTGCGCTCTCGCAGCAGCACGCCTCACACTATTCCGGAATCCACCGCCTCTCTCATTACGCAAAATATCTATCATATCAGACACATTATTTAAATATCTTCGATGATTGTTTTGTAAATTGTTCAGCACATTGTAAATATTATTATTGTTATCCATTATAAAATACAAAGGTATAAAGAGTTTTACTAGTTTTCTATATATATTTTTTCCTTTATAATGAATATTCCAACATCAAATTACGAAAAAAATGGATTCACAGGTTTAGCAAATCTAGGCAATACGTGTTTTCTCAATTCGTGTTTACAGGCCCTCTCACATACTTACGAACTTCACAAAATTGCCGTCCAACCCAAATTGGGCAACAATCCGGACACTCGCTTATTTAATGAATGGAAAGTGTTAGTTGAACTGATGTGGTCGGGAAATGGTGTTGTTAAACCTATCCGGTTTGTTAGCGCCGTCCACGAGATTGCAAAACAAAAGGATGTGGAAATCTTTACTGGATTCACACAAAATGATGTTAGTGAGTTTTTGCGATTTATTTTGAATTGCTTTCACAGTGCAAT
>JACCEA012436753.1_pt1 | contig 11043 bp, 11 predicted proteins | sample 7449851 | NCBI WGS metagenome assembly JACCEA01 (sample SAMN15323453, study PRJNA562643) | freshwater metagenome | isolation source: river surface water | place: USA:Blue River Watershed | collected 2017-08-18 | reverse complement strand
GAACAGAACAAGGTATTTATATATGTTATTTGCGGAAACCAGGTGGCCTTCGGGCCACCAGTTAAAATTGGAACAATACAGAGAAGATTAGCATGGTCCCAGCGCATGGATGACATGTATAGTTAGAGGAGAGACTCTGAGTTTTTTTTTTCATTACCCCCAACTTAAACACAATTAGATCTATTCTATTTTTCATTCTCTACAAGAATGCGGTGTTAGCTTTGTTTAAGTCAACGTAAATAAAAACTTATTAAGGCCTAACAATGTTTCATTATTTTGCTACATTCTGAGTGGAAAAGGTCGCAGGTTCAATTCCCAGCACACCCCACAAAAAAATCAACCTCATGCACATTATGAATATACATTGGTCATCTTTTACTATCTATATATTAGATATTATATTAGAACAAATATATCTATCTACAGCATTCCCTCTGCGGTCTTGAGAGAATAGAAAATGGATTATCCTTGGAATAACAAGTTTGGAGAGGACGTGGTGCACCACATCCTGTGATGATGGGGTAGACCCATGATTGTGGTCAACATATCCACTGCGAATGGTGATATTTTAAGAGAGACAAAGTCATCGTGTCAGAGCACACTATATCATCGAGAAGTATGCAATAGAAGGGTTTTTTTCTGAAAAACAATTTCAATTGTGCAATGTCAAAACCAATAACATTATGATTAGATCTTCTATCCTTTAAATGAAACTGAGCTTAATCTACTCCCAACTTGAGAGTTTAAAGCATCACGACAAAGATTTGCAATTTCCCACACTTGTCCACATACTTCATGAGCGGCTTCTATAACTTCTTCATTTGTTTTGACTTTTGCTTCTTCAATATAACGTGCACCTTCCATGGTATATGTTACACGCAAATGAGGATGCTTTCCATCCAAATCATCATTTCGATCTTGTTGTAATCGATCCAACCCCTTCACCAACCCCATCATCTTCATTACAGAAATATACCAAGCATCATCCTCCATCATGTTGTCATTCAGGTCAGTCATTGCCAAATAAACTTTGTATTTCTGCAAAAATCGGACGAATAAACGTATCCTCTTCCGACTAACTTTTCGTGTCACAAATAATCCTTCTTCAAAGTTTGGTTCACAATGATGGGATCGCTCCATGTACTCATAATGCAATTTCAAGTTTTTCATCGATAAGCTTGTCTCATTTGCAATTTCTTTCCATCTAGATGGACCAAGAGTAAAATCCCGAAATATAAATATCATTTGATACATCAAAGAAGTTAGCGGTTGCCCAGATCGCAGTTCAATGGAATTTAAATCATCCATCTTTAACTCACCGGCATTGGGAGCTCCACCTCCACCTCCATCACTAACTTCTTCATCCAGTCTCTTTTTAAACTGGAAAAAATTCTTTGCAAATCGTGATTGTACTTTCTTATCTTCAAACTGAGGAACAAATGTTGTCGTAATTTTTTCTATCAAATTTCCCAATTCAAATTTGTCTAATACTTTATCTTCAAATTGACCAATGCAAAACCACAACAAAAAGGGGAGATATTCATGCTTTTTCAAACTATTCATGAACAATATAAATGAGAGCAATGTGAAATAACTACTTTGTTTCATAATACGTTGCTGTATATTACCACCAGTGGTTGCGGTTGGATCAGCAGTACCTCCACGACCACTTGAATTACTTTGTGCAGTGCCAACTCGTCCAGATGCACCGCCGGAAAAGGACGGCATGGGAGGAGGAGACACCTTAAGCAACTCAATACCAACTGTATCAACATAGATACCATACAAAAAACGAAAAAATTTGCTACAGTCTCCAAAATAACATGTTGAAAATGTTTTGATGTCCACTTCTTGCTTGTAGTTGGTATCGATAATTTCTAAGATTTCCACCAACTCACGAGCATAGTCACCGCGGATTCGCAATAAACAACATAGCGCTTGCACTTCTGTGGTGTAATTAAACGGCACTATTCCTGACGATGATGCCATTTTCAAGTATCTGAACGACTTCAATTTGGGGTGAGCAAGCAAAATTATCTTTCAGCAATTTGCGAAACTGTCTTACACAAATCATGCCAAATTAAACAACCAGTGGTTTCGGCTGGTACAATATAGCGCTCGTTGTGCTGTGTATTTATACTTGTAGAGGATTCATTTTCGATCTTTTTCCGAGCCGTACGTCTTTCATTAGGCGAAGCCTTCTCCATACCTGTAACAGATTCTACTAATTAAGAGAATATATTCCACGTACGTCCGACCACAATGGTAGTTTTCTTCTTGATTGGACTGTTAGTCAGCATTTCTTCCTTTGTGACCAGCGATAAATTGATTTATGATTCTGAAAAACAACAATTATTTGAACGAAACGAAGGTACTATCTTTCTTGGCAAAAATGTTTCCAATATTGAGTGGTGGAAATTGAACGCCGTATTGGATTGTTGGGCATCAAATGGAAAATGGAGTGATAAACCGGCTGATATCGCACAAATATCATTCACTCCATCATGTTATCAGGTCGATGGTCACTATGGTGGTCAGTGTGCTCAAAAGTAAGTGTTAGAGGGGTTTTCATTGAAAACGAGAATTATGCGCTGTGAACTGTTCATTTGCAGATACAATGATAAATACATATGGCAAGTTAAAGATCCCAGTGTATGTGGTGGTCATAAAATCATCGATTGGAATCACGATAAAATGGTGGAGATATTGAAAGGCAAGACTATAATGATGGTTGGTGATTCTATAACGTCCAAGTTTATGTCCACCTTTCGTTCTGCATTTGAAGGTAAAATGAAAACATGATCCTTTCTGAAAATATTTAATCTTGTTTATGGTAGATCCAATGCCTTGTATTTTATGTAATAGCTGCACAGGAGAAGACGAAGCCTCCAATGTTAAGATAAAGGACGCAAGTGGTCAAACTCTATTTCGGGTTATTTCTGTGCGAAATGATTATCTGACAGTGAAAGAGCCATACAACCAAGACAGTAACATGCTTCCTTGGATCCCATACATTGATAAATATCATGTTGACATATTATTACTCAATCGTGGGGCACATTATCAGCCGCCATACGATGTATTGCATGACTTACATGAGACGTTTCAATATCTTTCTGTCCATCACCCTCAAGTGACTGTTATCTTCCGTGACACATATCCTGGTCATATGAATGCTAATTCGTTGTTTCATCAGCCTCCTCTTCCCAGACCTCAGTATGAAGAACCTGGTGCCGTTCTGCCCTATCATTGGGGCGAATTCCATCACATGAATGCCGTGGTAAAATCGATGATTCGAGAACGTTTCCCGTGGGTTCTTTACATGGATATATCGAGTTTCACAAAGCTTCGTGCTGATGGCCATGCTGATGGCTTGCATTATTGTGCATATGGCCCACCAATACATTGGTTATTAATGTTGTATAACATCTTTCATTTGGTTTTAGATGAGAAAAACATAACTATGCCTGGGGTTGAAACTACTTCATCGCCACCTGTTTCAAAAGCGAAATTTTGATAGATAGCTTTACGAAATCGTCCCTAGTAGCATGTTGTAGCACCGATTGTAATTTTTACTTTTGTCTCTTCCAAAAACGCGTTTTTAAGAATGTTTTCGATATCCGTGTGTCACAGACGCTGTGATACTCGTGGGTTACATTCACAAACGTCGCAACCATTTTTGCGTATTGTATGGGGCGGGGTGGCTTCGCTTGTGTTCATTCCCCTTTATTGTACCAACTATAGAATAACGAATAACGCGCTCATTGAAGGCTAGAGAAGTATTGTAAGTTGGCAATGACTGAAGACTTGAAAATAAATTGGTCAGCTCTTGGGGCAACAGTGGGATTGGGTGCTCTTGCGATAATCCATGGTCGTAGTCAGCATGGTTTGTACTCATGGACATTATCAAAATTAGATTTACTGGGATTGGCATTTAACAAAAATCGCGGGATTAAGTTCTTTAACGAAGGACTTGGAGATACTACCCTATATAGCAGAGCCAAGGAATTCTTCAGTCATGACTACTTAGAAAGCGTGCGCATTTTTGCTCCAACGAATTCAAATGGTGAGAATAGAGGTGGAATTAATATACTTCGTGTTTCTCAAACTAATCAAGGATCTGGCAGTAAATCATCAACGATATCAATTTTGCGCGCTGCTTTTCAATCGCCAATCGCACAATTTTTACCCAACGAAGAAGCAATTCGACAGGTGAATGTCGAAATTGTTTCGCCGGGAAATGTTGCTTCCTTGGAAGACATTGTTGCGAAGGGAAGTGATATTGTTTTTCATCTCCCAGGCACAAGCGATGAAGGGTTTCAAGTTCGTCGCAAGTATTTTGCTCAACCCCTCGCTCAGGAATTTGGAATAACATCAGTTATAATGCAGTTGCCATTTTATGGGCAACGTCGCTTGCAATCGCAAAAATCCCCGGCACTTACGAAAGTAGAATATATGCTTCCCCAATCTGTTGGTGCTGTCACCGAAACTATTGCGGTGATTCGCTATTTGCGCGATGAGTTAAATTTCAAAGGGAAAATTGGAATCGCTGGGTTGAGCTTTGGTGGTTCCATGGCGGCATTGGCAACCGTTTTGTCGCCTTATTCAGTTGCAACAGTGGCGCTTGTCCCTGCCAATGGTCCCAACGATGCGTTTTGTCAAGGTATAATGTCAGAATGTGTCGATTGGTCACATTATCCTAAAAATGGGAGGGAAGATGTGTCTCGATACTTGTCAATGCTAGATATTCGTGACTATGTTGAACATGGTCGTGACCTCAACGGAGTAAAAAAAGTATACATACAAATTAGTGCGTTAGATGATCACTACATTAAATTGTCAGCAGCGGAACAATTGTATCGAGGTATGAATAAGTTGCGGAATTTATCTCACATTGAATATCATAGACTCTCGGGTGGTCATATTTCAGCCATTGTGAAAGATCGCCAACATTATTTACAATCGATACACAAAGCATTGTCGTTTCTGTGACGGTATTCTTTTCGTATTGCTAAAATATCTTTTGGTCAATTTTTAATAATTATAGTTATTTTATCTATTAATTTATAAGCTCAGATCTGTTAGAAAAATATTTGAATCGCGGTATGTCCAATTTGTTGGTTTAATTGATTAACACATCTCACTATTTTCACTACGTACTCTTCTATTATTAATTACTATTCGAAGATTAGTATTTCAAGGTGATAAAACAGTAATTAGAAAAATAAACTTCGCCACAATTTGTTATGTACACAGCGTAATCATATTATTTCCACACTTGTTAAAAGGAAATATTGCATATTCTACAAGAGCAAAATATTCTCTCATGACAAACAAAACAATGGAATGATTCAAGTTAATATCATTTTGCACTTCAAATGTGTGAGACAAATGCCATAGATATATTGTTCTCACTCACCCATTTATCGTACAATCTTAAATTATCTTTGGAAGTTGATGATGAGGAAAAGACTGTGGATAGACAGCAAAAGTAATAAAATAGCAAAAAATAAACAAAAACACAAATAAACAACAATATTTATTAGATGGGATGGTATGGAAGAGAAAGAAGGCACACAGCAATACGAATACTAGCAGCAATAATTTTATGGAACACCCATATTTATACAAAGAAAGTAAGAACGATAAGAGTACACCATTGAGGAGAGAAAACAAACCTACCAATAAAGCAATAAATATTTACAACCACCAAAAATGGCGCAATTCACGAAAGAAAGACATTGCAATAGACCAGAAGTTACTGCAACTCGTAAATTAATTCTTCTTCAGGAACATAAGTATTAAATTGGATTTTGATAAACATTGCATTCGTTTTATGTTCCAATCGCTCATCTTCAAAGATTTGAAATCTTTTATGATTTTGTTGTTGATTATGATTCCCACCACTTTTACTACCACTTCGATTACGACTATGATGTTGCTTCGGTTTATCACTATGACTATGAACGTTACTCCCCGCCGGTACTCCACTTGATCCTGGGATAACATTTGATGGTATTGTGCCATTTACAGAAGATCCACCACCAATTGAAGATCCCACAGAACGACCACCACGATGAGATTGACTTCCATTATTGGAAGAACCACCCATCGTACTATTTAAGCCAATTCCAATCCCTGGTATACGATCACTATTATATCGTCTACGCAATGCATCTGAATCTATATTTGATTCATCATCATCACCTAATTCTAATTGTTGTTGTAATCTTACATATTCATCAAATCTTTCTTTTGTTTCTACAGCAAAATGTAATTTTGAAAATTTAGCGTTTAAGGAATTACATAATTCATGCATTTCTTCTACTATTTTTTCATCAATTACAAAACTATCCAATTCTTTATGTTCATTTAAAAATTTATGAAACCATATTTTTTCATCAATACGATATTGTGTTGATAGATACACATGATAACAATCAATTGTATATCCTATTATCATAGTAATAATATATAATATTAAATGTAATAATGCAAAGATTATAGTACATGGTGGGAAATTTGCTATCATACCTGGTATAGAATCAAAACATTTCTTCAATTTGTATGTCCAAGTCAGTGTTTTAGGTAGAAATGGACAATCACGATGGAGATAATGATATAATTGCCAACGTTTACGATTTGCTTGATTACGAATAGTAATCATTGGTTTTAAAAGATATTCTTGCCATTCACTATCAGTCAAATAACCAGGTTTGGAGAAGATTTCCGGTGCTTGAGAAAGATAATCATAACAACGTGGATTGTTTGCTGCATCACCAATAAGTCGATGAGATGTAAGATTATTTCCAAATACTGAATAACAATTAATTGGATGAGTCAGAATATTTTGTTGATTGGAAAGATTTTCTTGCAATTTCGCTGTACTCATCCTTCCATTGCCATTAATTTGATGACTATTGCTTGATTGTTGATTGCCGCTTGAATATCCACTGTTCCTTCCTTGGTTCATACTGTGACAACTTGCTTCCAGATCGCTTGTGATGGGAGCGACCGCTGCACTCGCCGTTGCCGCAGCACCAGTGGTCATTCCAGTGGCCGCTGCTGCAGCAATCCGCTGTTCCTCTAGCAGTAATACATCCATGACTGTTGGTGGGGTGATTACTGGTAGAGCAGAAGTTCCAGTTGCTTCAAATGCATTCCCATTATCGATTGCACGAATTAATTCATAAAATCGCCGAAAATCGTCAACAAATCCATCATCTTCTGGATCATCATGGGGTTTGGCCGAAGGTAGCGTTATAGATGGTGGAAGTGTTTGCGTTAATTTACCATCAGCATTAGCATTATCTTTTTCAGCTACTTCTATTGTGTCGCTGATGCTATTCCCTTCTTCTAACGCATTCAATAAAGTCGTTGTCTTCACCGCCGAGGAAGAACCCACTGGCAAAGAAGTAACCGCTGATTTGTAACCATCATAAAGATCTAATGGGGAGGGGTTTGCATATTTCTTTTGAAAGTAAGTGCGAAATTTGCTATATCGTTCAATACCAATACATGGTGCGCGATAACCAGAGTTTAACGCCAATGTTTGAGCAGTCAATGGCCAGAACGGAACTAATGGCCCAACATTAACCCCTTTCTTGGTGCCAATCTGTCTATCCACATTTTCTGCTTCATTTGGGTCATGAGACAAATCTCCTTCCTGGATACGGGGTAGTTCACATATACCAGACTCTTCGGATTGTTGCTTCACCATTCTTGCATTGATATCATATTGACCACCACAACGGTAAAAAGAGAGAAAGTTTGAAAAGATGGGATAGTAAAATTTGACTAAACAGGACAAGCAAATTAATACAAAAGCATTTCTATGATATGGTGCAAACACAATCAGAATTCGGAACACCAAGGATGATGAACGTCACATCGGACAAACAAACGCAGTCGTCCATAACAGCCAAAAAGCCAAAAACGCATCGCAAAAATCTACTTTTTCGTCAGTTACACCTTTTTAGCGAGAGACGTTGGGGTTTGTGGTTTTGGGTTTGTCATTTCAGTGTGATCAAAGAATAATAAACTCGACGATATTGTTCGGTGCAACTAATCAAGAAAAATGTCTTCTGATCAGATAAATTATTACGAAGTCTTGGAGGTTGCCAAGAATGCATCAGATGCGGATATCAAGAAAGCATATCGTCGCTTGGCCATGAAATGGCACCCCGATAAAAATCCTGACAATTCTGAGGAAGCAGCCAAGAAGTTTCAAGAAATTGGAGAAGCTTATGATGTCTTGAGTGATATGGAGAAAAGAGCGATCTATGATCGTTATGGTTACGATGGACTGAAGAATGGCGTTCCAAATGGTGAAGGAGGTGAGTATTTTTTTCTACGTTCAAAGTAATGCTCATGACTGGTTTGTCAAAACGTTCTTTCCACATAATGATAGAGATGACTGGTGCATACACATACAAGCAAAATGCTCAAGAAATTTTTGAAAACTTCTTTGGAACCAACAATCCGTTTGCCGCCTTTGGTTTCGACACTATGCCTTTTGCCTCCAAACTGAACAAGCCTGGACCAGCGAAGGCCAAACCGGTTACTTTCGATTTAGAGTGCACATTAAAAGGTGAGTTATTTTTGTATATTGTTTTACCTGTTATATCTAAGATTGTTCATCGTCAGAACTTTACAATGGTTGTGTCAAGAAATTCAACATTACAAGGAAACGTTACAACAAATACAACGAGCTTCTGGACGACACAAAGAATTTTGTTATTCACGTCAAGCCTGGATGGAAAAAAGGTACAAAGGTCTCCTTTGTTAATGAAGGTGATGAAGGACCCAATGTTATCCCAGCGGATTTGATTTTCGTCATCCAAGAAAAAGATAATTCCGATCCAGGATATGCTCGCGAAGGGCACAATTTGATTTACACATACAAAATCACATTGATGGATGCTTTAACAGATTGCTCCTTGCAAATCCCAACATTGGATCAACGAATCATCTCGATTGCTTGTCCTGAAGTTGTTTCGCCGTTTTACGAAAAAGTTATTCCAAACGAAGGAATGCCGATTACGAAAACTCCAGGAAAGAAGGGTGACTTGATTGTCCGTTTTCATATTCTCTTTCCTAAGTATTTAGATGGTAGTAAACGCGCCAAGATTAGAGAATTGTTGGCCAATGAAGAGCTCTTGACGTAAATGTAAATGAAGGTTATCAGCAGATTCATTGTACAGTAGTGTAGATTTTTTATTGTAAAAAAGAAAATTGTGTGTTTTGGTGATTGTGTCATATGTATTTGCAGGTTTTTGAAAATTGTCATTGTCTTTTATTCTTGTTCCCCTCTCAGCTTTTCTTTCTTGGAGATAAGATGTGTTGAAATGGAAAAGGACCGGGGTTTAATTGAAATTGGAATTCATTTTTTCTGTGTTCTAGACGTTTGGGGGTTTGGGTAGACAAGATTCCAAATTCAACCCCAAACGCTTAATTGTACAATACAGAAAAAAAAATTGTACAGATAACAATAAGTGCAGAAGTCATTAGTTTCGCGGTGATTCTATATTCTATCTTGGCCCCTTATTTTTCTAGATTAGATCCTTCTCTTTTGGCGATGAGCGCTTTGGAACAGCCTTTGAATCCCCAAATTCCCCCGTATACTCAGAATGAAGTAGATCAACATCACAGTTATTATGGTCAACAAGCTCATAATCAATCACAACAATGGAAGTCATCAAAATCAGCAATTTCCACAGAGACAATGCAAGCTGCTGCATCACATGCACCAATAACACGTGCTGAAGGTCGTCTTCAACGTCGAAAGCAATTCTACCGTGCCGTTTATAGTGAATTCTTTGGTACTTTGATATTTTTTATTCCGATTTATGGTGTAATTGCCAATTCTATAGTTGAAGATTGGGATGAAACAACAAAAACTCTTGGTATCGCGATATCGACTGGTTTTTATGCGATACCGATTATCTTCTGTTTCTCATCACTCTCAGGTGCACAATTCAACCCAGCGATTACATTCGCACTTTGGTTGACAAAGAAACAATCCACCAGAAAATTTTTAGCTTTTACTTTAGTCCAATTTATTGCCCCTTTCTTGTCTCTCTTAATTGTTTGGAGTAATTTTCCAAATGTTGATCACAATGTATGGGAAGCAATTGCATTGAAGCCGGTTCACAATGCAAATCGATTCAATGTTTTCTTCACAGAAATGACAATGACTTTTATCCTTACATTTATTGCCTTTGCCATGGCATTTGAAGAAAGTGAGTCAATAGTCCAATCATCAGCCAAATTCGACTTTTTGCCCGCTTTGAATCCAATGGATGAAGAAGAAGATGAAGATGAGAATAATGCTGTCATTGTTTATTCATCAACTCCACAATCAAAATCGGGATTCACTCCTTTCGGTATTGGATTTTTCCTTGTGGCTGTAATTTTATATAAAGGCAGTAGCAGTATTGGCATGAACCCTGCTAGATATTTGGCACCAGCAGTATTTGCAAATGAATGGAAATATGCAGAAATGTATATTCTAGGAGAGTATATTGGTGCTATGTTAGCAAGTTTATTGGTTGTATATGGGCCGCAAAGTTCCAGACGACCGAATGCAGTTCAAGAAGTACCATCCAATATAGAATTAAAGAGACCCACGAAACTGGGGAGACGGTCCGGCACAATGTCAAGTGTTGGGAGTAGTCATGTGATAACCTCTCCAATGGTTGGGACAGTAGATGCAGGAGGAGATGATCAAGTGTGACGCGCCATAATAGGGTTTCTTTGAATTGTGTATTTGAAAAGTTTGCAATTATTATTCAGTTATCAAAATGTTTCAACCATATGACGTTTGTTGGAAAGCAATCCACGGCAGTTTTCTGTAGGTGCAGTAAGATGAGAGATACTAGGGTATAATGTATACACTTTGATACTTAATGCATCTAAATAAAGTTATTATGAAAATGAATTATTTATAAAAGCAGAAAATATCTATACTGAAGTATCCATGAAACTTCCGTCCGTACAGCGCTTGAGAGTAGACACCGGCCGCTGGGAGGACGCTTGAGAGTT
>JACCEA010004892.1_pt1 | contig 11045 bp, 11 predicted proteins | sample 7449851 | NCBI WGS metagenome assembly JACCEA01 (sample SAMN15323453, study PRJNA562643) | freshwater metagenome | isolation source: river surface water | place: USA:Blue River Watershed | collected 2017-08-18 | reverse complement strand
ACGACTTAGTTAAAGTAGTCACCTCTGGATTACTAGCAGGACTAGACACTTCAACCGCAACCGCTGGTGACCCTGTATGGCTTGGAACTAACGGAAACTTAATTTTTGGTTTAGCAAATAAACCAGTAGCACCCGCTCACCTTGTCTACATTGGTGTGGTGACTCGTGTTCAGTCTATGAACGGAGAAATTTTTGTCCACGTTCAGAACGGGTTTGAGTTAGGTGAAATTCACGACATAACCTTAACTGGACGTCAGGACGGCTATGTTCTTGCTTGGAACGCCACAACAAGTCTTTACGAGTTTGTCTCGCCACAAAGCGGTCCTACAGGCCCAACAGGGCCTACCGGACCAACTGGACCTACAGGACCGACGGGTCCAACTGGCGCAACTGGCATCGGACTGGCTCCTCTAGCACTTACAAACTCAGTGGCTACAGACCTTGAAGTTGGCGATGGCCCTGTAGTTTTTGGAGTTAAAACAGACAGCACCCCATGGGCTGAAGGCCAATACGTAAAATTTGTAGACACAGCCTCTTTACCTATAACTGGAGTCGAGTACTACGGACGGCTAGACCTGACAAGCAACATTCTTGGCGGAGTAGATTTTGGTCTAGCTGAGATAACGCAAGTAGTGGGCAGCTCAGGCACAGCAACATCAAGCAACTGGCTTATGGTTTTTGAGGCCGCACCTCAGGGGCCCACCGGTCCAACCGGTGCAACCGGTGCAACCGGTGCAACCGGTGCAACCGGTGCAACTGGGCCTACAGGACCAACCGGTGCTACTGGAGATACGGGACCTACCGGACCTACCGGAGCAACTGGCCCGACTGGCCCGCAAGGTGCTGAAGGTCAAATTGGTCCCATTGGTATAACTGGCCCCACCGGACCAACAGGTGCTACCGGTGCTACAGGGCCTCAAGGAGATACCGGACCAACAGGTGCAACTGGCCCAACAGGACCTACTGGTGCAACTGGTGCTACAGGAGCTACGGGTGCTACTGGTGATACTGGACCGACTGGTCCGCAAGGCCCTACCGGCCCACAAGGTGTTCAAGGTGAACAAGGTATTCAAGGCGATACGGGACCTGTCGGACCTACCGGAGCTACTGGTCCGACTGGTCCAACAGGACCGCAGGGAGAGACCGGACCTACAGGCCCTACTGGCGCAACAGGCGCAACTGGACCTGAAGGTTCGTTTGGTGGAGCGTCGTTCGACTACAACTACTTAACTAACACCACCGAGTCCGACCCAGGCTCTGGAAACCTGAAGTTCAACAATACGTTGACTACTGCAACTGCGTTGTTCATCGACATCCTTGACATCAACTCTGTGGATGTAACTAACTACCTACAGACCATTGACGACTCAACATCAGCAATCAAGGGTCACTTCCGTGTAAGCGAAACTGCTGACCCAGACAACTTTGTCTACTACGCAATTAACGGCTCACATGCTCACGACACCGGCTATTTCCACGTTCCGATTGCTTACCTATCTGGCTCAGTAACTTCTTTTGCCGACGGTCTAGATGTCACCATCACCTTCGTGCGAACTGGTGACAAGGGTGATACAGGCGCAACCGGTGCGACCGGTCCAACTGGTGCTACGGGTGCAACAGGTCCGACAGGAGCGACTGGACCTACAGGACCACAGGGAGACATTGGACCAACAGGACCTCAAGGCGTACAAGGTGTTCAGGGCGTTCAAGGTGACGTAGGTCCTACAGGTGCTACTGGAGCGACCGGTGCAACTGGTCCGACTGGCCCCACAGGTGCAACTGGACCGTCGGGCGTTATCTCGGTAACTGGACCTATCACCAATACCGGAACTTCTACCGAGGCAATCCTGGGGTTCGACTACACAACCGCTAACACCACGTATTCAAAGCTAACCGCTACCCAAACTTTTACGGGAACTCAAACCATTATCCCTGCCGCTAACACAGCTCAGGCGGTTATTATTAAAGGTCTGGCAAGCCAAACAGCTAACCTTACCGAATGGCAAAATTCTTCTGGAACAGTAGTTGCTAGAATCACCAGCACAGGTAAAATAGTTGCTAATATAGATGGTGGTACAGCCTAAACCTGAGCCACACAAATACGGGAGAGATGATTATGCACGACCACGACAACAGTATTGCTAGCCACGAGCAAAGGCTTGCACAATACTTTGGAACCATGACAGAGACTTGGAGCTCTGTAGAAAACATCGCACCTGGCATCTACGTATATCACGACGTATTGCCAGAAAATATGCAGCTCATTCAACGAGTCGAGTCTGTACTTTCAGACCCCAACTCGCACTATAAATGGCAAGACGCCTTAGTAGGCTACGCACAAAAGATGCCAGAGTACCGCGACTGCGTAGATTTTAAATACAGAAAATCTGACATTGCGGGAGACACTTCAACTTACTCGGTTGCCTTGCAAGAAGTCTGGCAAGACGCATACGACAAGATGCTGAACTGCGTAAAACACTATTCAACAATTCACAGCATCGGCGAACTTCGCTACTGGGAAGCAATGAACTTTGTTAAGTACGGCCCTAATCAGCACTTCCAAGAACACCATGACCACGGCTACTCATATAACTGCACCGTTTCGCTAGTTGCTTACCCTAACGACGACTACGAAGGTGGAGAACTTGTCTTCCGCACATGGGACCTAACCTATAAAGCTAAAGCCGGAGACGTAGTCATTTTCCCATCAAATTACATGTATCCGCACACTGCCAAGCGCGTAGAGTCAGGAATCAAATACTCACTAGTCACTATGCTTGACTTCAGTGCTAAGTACCACCGCCCGGAGATGTACAACGAAACTGATGACTAATTTTTCTGTCTACAGAACTAGACAGGACTCAGCCGATATAAAGCAACTATCCATCAAACGTGAGTGGATGGACAACACGTACGATAGACATGCTTATCACTGCTTTCCGGTTACGCTAACCAACGGTCTTGGCTGGGGCATATCTTTTCCCGAAGACATTTCTTTTGTGTGGGACGGGGTTTTTGACTCGAGCCCCGACCGCATAAAAATTTTAAAAGGCGAAAAATATGTATTTACAGGTAGAGGCCAAGCAACTGTTAGTTTTAATACCGGACTGATTTTTCTAACAGACGACGATACTTCGCTTCTTACTATGCCGGTACCGAACCAGTTTATTCCTGGAGCGTCTCCGTTTACGACCCTTATAAGCACTTCGTTTTTTAAAGGCGAGCTGCCTATTGCCTGGATGGTAACCATCCCGCACCTGGAGATAACAATCCCAGCTGGCACACCAGTTGCCTCGGTTATGCCTATATCGTTGTCAGAGCTGCAAAACAAAGAACTATTAGTGATAGACTCACCGCCAGTTGCGGAATTCTTCGAACCAATGGTAGGGTATTCTGAGGTAGCCTCCGAAGCCAGCAAGTCCGGCAAATGGGCACACCTTTATAGAGATGCCGTAACTGCAACTGGAGCCCCCATGGGCAGGCACGAAGTAAAAGCTATAAAACTAAAAACAACACATGTGGAGAAGAATGACGAAAATACGACTGATAACGAATCGCCCCTGGCTGACTGAAACTAGTATTTCTAAGCCAGAGCCGATAATTAAGACCATCCCCGAGTGGTACAGAAAAGCCGACAAGTTCGTAAAAAACCCGCTCACTAACGAGTATGCAGAAGACCCGAACTACGGAAAGATGCCTACCTGGAAAGGTTGCCCAGCAATTTTTGATGTCATGGGCAGCGGCTACACTCTACGCACGCCATGCGATGTCGAAATTAGCGTAGGCCCCACTGGTGGTCTTGCTCACAAAATTGCCGACCCGCTGTATCAAGATTTTGTCGGAGCTAGGTTGCCGATGCCAGACTTCCACGCGCCAATCGGTTATCACCACGAGCACTTTGCATGGTGGCCAGACTGGGCAGTAGAAGTCCCCGAGGGCTACAGCATTCTTTACACCCAGCCATTCAACAGGTTTGAGCTCCCATTCTTGACAACAAGCGGAATTATCGACAACGACAAGGTAAGCCTTCCAGGGACCATGCCGTTTTACATAGTCAATGGCTGGACTGGCGTAATTCCTGCAGGAACTCCCTACGCTCAGATGCTGCCATTTAAGCGAGAAAACTGGGAGTCAGAAGTAGTCATCGAAGACCCAAATAAGCTCTACGAAAAAAACATGGATAACGCCGCCAAGTACCGCGTCCGCGACGGTGGAGTATATTGGAATCAGGTGTGGGAGAGACGCACCTACAAGTAAGGACCAAGATGAGCAATACTGAAATCACAAATCAAAACCATGACGGCAAGCCAGTGTCAATCACGCCGTCCGGATTTTTTGGAAACTCTTCAGACAACATCGTTGAGCTGGAAAATTTTATGACCCCAGAAGAGCTAGGCAGGCTTAGAGAGTTTGCAAAAAACAACACGGTCTGGGACAAAACAGAAAGTCACGCAGACGAGGATGGCGTAGTGACCTACGATGCTGACTACTGGAAAGATAGAGTAGCTACCTACTCTTCGCTAGTAAAAGCAGACCCGGAAATTCTAGAGCTAATCAGCGGTTTAGTTGCTCGACTAAAGCCTATTATTGAAGAGTTCTTTAGGGTAAAAGCAAACCCAACCAGCCCGGCAATTGTTCGCTGGCTACCTGGACAACTTCAACACCCTCACGCTGACAAAGAGCTTCACGAAGGTAACGGAATCGGCCCTGGCGAAAGCAAGCCCAACGACTTTCCATACTACGACCTAGCCAGTCTTTTTTATATCAATGATGACTATGAGGGCGGAGAGCTCTACTTCCCTCAGCACGGCATTCAGTTCAAGCCAAAACCAGGAGCAGCGTACTTCTTTCCTGGCGACAAGAACTATGTGCACGGTGTCTCCGTAATTACCTCGGGCATCCGCTACACTTGCCCGTTCTTCTGGACAATCACCGAGCACGTAGGTCAGTAAAAATGTACGAGTTCGAGCTGGAAATCTATGCCGATAAAATTTTTTACTTTAGAGGCATATACAAGAACTCAAATCAGGCCATAAAGTTTCACAAAGAAATGGACAGCCTACTGGAGTCTGACTCGGGCGAGGTATTCAGTAAGCTTGCCCCCTGGGGCGACTACGGAACTATTAGAAACAGCAACAGAAACAATTTAGATAAAACTAAAAACGAAGACATAAGAAAGTTTCACACCGAGCTTGAAGACCTATACCACTTTGCTGGAAAGTTTTATTTCGACAAACTGGGCATGGACTACGCAGAAGGCTCCTATCTGACAGATTTAGCTACTTTTCACTACTACAACGGAAAGTCGATGGGCCCGCACGTAGACGACTATGGGAGCAGTGCCGTAGAATCAATTGCCACCGGGCTTATATATTTAAACGACGACAAAATTGGCGGGGACCTGTGGTTCCCCGAACAAAAAGTTTTGATTAAGTCAGAGAGCGGAAGTATGGTGGTTTTTCCTTCGGTAGAGCCATTCTTTCACGCCTCTACAGAAGTAACTGAAGGCGAAAAATACCACATCGGTAGCGCTTGGAAAAGAAACAAGAATAGAGAGGAAATACAGTGAACACTGTAGTCTTTAAGCACGACATAATCGGATACAAAAACTTTGTTCCGCAAGAAGACCTGTCAAGAATTATCGCCTATTTCAATTCCATGGAGCACCTGTGGAATGACGTAGCGTTCTACGAGTCCTACGGAATGGGCATACAAACTGAAGACCAGTTAGCAAACAGCTTTGGACTATCTGTCACCTATTTCGGTGACCTAAAAGAAAGATTCAAAGCCTCGGTCGCCGAGTCTCACGGCAGAGACGTTAGGCCCAACACATCGCACGCTCAGAAATGGGAGGTCGGTGCTTTTGCAAACCCACACTCTGACAACTCAGACTTTGCTGGCAACCCTAACGCCTTTGAAATCAACAAGTTTGTAGGTATTTTGTATCTTAATGATGACTACGAGGGTGGCGAGCTATATTTTCCGCACCACGACATAAGCATTAGGCCGGAAGCTGGCATGTTTATCACTTTCCCGGGCGGGGTAGAAAACATTCACGGAGTCACCGAAATCACCGCCGGGACTAGGTACACAATGGTTTCGTTCTGGGACTACGCAGATGCCGAATACTCGGAAGAAAGAAAAGCCGAGTGGGAAGAAGAGATTCGCGGAGTTCGCGAACAGCAAGCTAAGCAAAAAGAAGAATGGGCGCAGCTAAACAATAAGCAGCAGTAGGATGTAGTTATGCGATACTGGGAAACATACGGCTCTAACGTTCGCGATGGCAAAACCTATTTCAAAGTCTATGCGCCTAACGCACTAGACGTCAGCATGAACGACCGAGAAATGATAAAGGCTGACGACGGTTCTTGGAATCTGATAGTTGATATTGACCTGACCGGGCTACGTTATAGCTATTTTGTTACTCAAAAAGACGGTCAAATCGTACAAAAAGCTGACCCGGTATCAAAATCAAACGAAATCCACCCTGACCGCTCTTCTATAGTGTACTCATCCAAGCACTCTTGGTCAGACTACAAATGGCTGTCAGTTAGAGGAAACGCGCTCTGGGAGACATCTCCTATGGCAATTTATGAGATACACGCCAACTCTTGGGTAAAAGGTCTAAGCTATCGACAACTAGCTGAACAACTTCCAGGCTACCTAAAACAGCTAGGGTTTAACTACGTTCAGTTTATGCCTATTGCTGACTACCCGTTTACGCCGTCCTGGGGCTATCAAATTACTGGGTTCTACGCTCCGTCAGCTTTCTTCGGAGAGCCAGACGACTTTAAGTATTTAGTAGATACCCTACACCAGAACAACATCGGCGTAATTTTGGACTGGGTCGGTTACCACTTCCCAAAAGACGACTTTGCGCTTGTTAACTTTGATGGCACGAACCTCTACGAAACTGAAGACAACCCCGACACCACAGACTGGGGCACATGCCTATTCGACTACTCAAAGCCGAACGTTAGGAAGTTTATGCTTTCTAATCTTCGCTATTGGGTAGAAGAGTTTCACATAGACGGTTTTAGAATTGACGCTGTTGCTCAGATGACAGACAAGGCTCTTCGGTCGCTTCCCGACGATTGGGATGGCCCGCCCCCTCCCGCCAACCTAGACGAGCCAGCAATCTCGTTTATCAAAGAACTTAACGAAGTCTTGAGAGACGAGTATCCAGGTGTTTTTACAATTGCTGAAGATTCGGGCACGTTGCCGAACCTTACCAATCAAGAGGGTCTAGGGTTTAGCCTTAAGTTTCATATGCACGCTTCCTGGGAGTGGATATTGCACTACCTGCAACCTGGTCACCCCGTAAATGAGCAAAACTATCTGCGGGTGTTTAGCCTAATTAAAAACTCTCAGCACGAGAAACATGTTTGGGAAGTCAGCCACGACGTTGTGCACCACGCATGTAGCAACTGCATTATTACGTCTCTACATATCGAAGAAGAGCAAGCAGTACGAGCCTTAAACACATATCTAATGATGCTCGTCTCTGCCCCGGGCAAGATGATGATGTTTATGGGCACAGAACTAATGACAACGCTACCTTGGGACGCCGAGGGCGAGCTTGACTGGTCGTCTAAAAATAGAAAAGAAGCATCTGCAAAACTTTCTAGAATGCTAGAAATATACAAGACAAGCCCGGAACTATATTCAGGGGACTACGTGCACGGCGGCTTTGAAATACTACAGACGGACGAAAAGAGCGGCGTCTTTGGTTTCTACAGAAAAGCAAATAATAACAATATTCTGTGTTTATACAACTTTTCTAACAAAAATCAAGAGATAGAGCTGCCTAACGACTACGGCGTGTTGTTTAGTAATTCTGAAGAATCCGCTATAGATTACAGAAGAAAAGCTTTACAACTACCAGCCTATTCAGGGGTCTGGTTAAGACCTACAAAATAGCTCAAAAATAGACTACAATAGAGATATGCCTAATTATTACGAAATCACCTCTCCCGGGTGGAACTACATCAGCAGCCTGGGTAAGTCTGTTGCTGTCTACAAGAAGTATTTCGGGGAGTCGGCCTCTCTAGTTGCTGACATTGGGTGCCGAGACGCGGTAGATGTTCTATACCTGAAGTCGCAGCTTGGAGCGGAAGCCGGTATTACGGTAGACGCAAACCCAGACGTATCAGTAGTAGAGCCAGGAATCACCCACAGGCACACTGCCATCTCTAACTACACCGGCGAGACCACATTTCAAAAAATTTCTAGTGAATATGATGACCTAAGAGGCGCATCTTCTATCTACTCAAGTCGCCTAGATGAAGCCAGTGACGATTTTGACCCTATGTATTTGCTGGCTGACATTGAGGTAGTAACCGTACCAGTAACTACTATGGACGATTTCATCGTAGCCGAGGGCCTAGAAGACACCACCATTGACTTTATGAAGGTTGACGTTGAAGGATATACTGGAGAGTTTTTGTCCGGATACGCGACGCACTTGTCTAAAGTAAAAATGATTCACCTAGAAACAGAGTTTACGAGCCTACACGACAACCACGCTAGCAATGCAGACATAGCCGTCTACATGCGCTCGCAAGGCTTTGCGCTAGTCGGAATCTATATCGAATGGTCGTACCCAATCCAGGAGCAGCTCTGGGCAAATACGGCGCTAATTGATAGTAGTATAGAGGTAGAGGATTTTTTTGACCAAGTAACTGACCCCAACTTTGACCAACTAAGATAAGGACCAAAAGATGCCAGCAGAGAGCAGTATTCAAGTACGACGAGACACATCCAGCAACTGGACAAGCACCAACCCTACGCTTGCAGCTGGAGAGGTTGGCTTCGAAACCAACACCCTAAAGTTTAAAATCGGTAATGGTTCTACCGCCTGGAACTCGCTGGCCTACGCTCCATCTGGAAACGCCGACACAGCCAGCACGTCTAGCAAAATTACGGCTAGCGGACTAAACCGTACCGTTTTTGTTTCCAGCTCCACGCCAACAGGTATGGTAACCGGAGACATCTGGATTCAGGCTTAACAGAGGTCTAGCTCGTGGGTTACGGTCCTTTTTTCGCGCCACCATTTTTTCCACCCTATTTTGCGCCGCCATTTTTCCCGCCGTTCTTCCCACCGTTTTTCCCGCCATTCTTTCCGCCGTCATTTGTACCAGCACCAGTATTTACTGACTCTACGCTGGCCGTGCCGACTGTTGGTGTTGCATACTCAGACGCTGTTTCAGCAAGCAACACGACCTCGTACTCTGTAGTTTCTGGAGCACTACCAACTGGACTCACCCTAAATACCAGCACCGGAGCAGTTACTGGAACATGCACGTCGGCTGCTGCATACTCGTTTACAATCCGAGCTACTGGTTCTGGAGGAACCGCGGATGCCTCATTCTCTGGCAATCCAACCGGAGGGCTGAGAGTCTATAATGGCACAACCTGGGTCAGGACCGTAATGTATGTATACAACGGCACAGCTTGGGTAGTTGACCCTGTATACGTCTATAACGGCTCTAGCTGGGTACCAGGTGCTTAAGACTCGATAGCGTAGATATCGTGAAAATAGCAGTCTATACAATCGCTAAAAACGAAGAACAATTTGTCGAACGCTGGGCAAACTCTTGCTCGGAAGCTGACTACAGATTTATTCTTGACACAGGTTCTACTGACAGAACAGTGGAACTAGCCGACAGATTTGGCATAGAAGTTGCCGTGGCCAGTATTAGTCCTTGGCGATTTGATGACGCCCGAAACGTAAGTCTGTCACTTCTACCTAATGATATCGACCTATGTATTGCCTTAGATATGGACGAGGTCTTAGTCCCTGGCTGGCGTCAGGCCTTAGAAAAAATCAAACCAGAGACAACTAGGGTCAGATACAAATACACCTGGTCCTGGGTCGGCGATAAACCTGGTCTTCAATACGGCGGAGACAAAATACACAGGCGTCACGGATACCGCTGGAAACACCCAGTCCACGAGATAGCGGTTACAGACAGAATTACAGAAATACAAGAGTGGGTAGACCTAGAGATACACCACTTCCCAGACCAAACAAAAAGCAGAAGTCAATACTGTTCTTTGCTCGAGCTGGCTGTCGAAGAGAACCCGGGTAACAGCAGAGACATGTACTATCTCGCTAGAGAGTATTTCTTTAACAACATGATAGGCAAGGCTGCAGAGACTTTTAAAAAGCATCTAGACATGCCAACAGCCAACTGGGTAGCCGAGCGCGCTTCTTCTTTAAGGTATTTGGCCAAGTGTGAGCCCGAAAACGCAGAAAGATATCTGTTGGAAGCTATCTCTATGTCTCCAGGAAAAAGAGAACCTCTAGTCGAGCTCTCACTCTACTACTACAATCTCGGCCTATGGACTGCTTGCCACATGTACGCAAAAAGCGCTCTAAGAATAAAAGAAAAAGCCCTAGACTTTCTTTGCGAAGAGTTTGCTTGGGGTGCACTGCCCTGGGACCTAGCAGCTATATCTGCATACAATATGGAAGACTACGCTTCTGCCGCAGCTTATGGCCACAGAGCCGTGGAGGCTGACCCAAGCGACGAGCGCCTGAGAAAAAATCTAGAGCACTACAGGTCTATGTTTTAGATGTCCCCATCGAGGCTTCGTGCTTTTCTTCGCAAATTCTAGCTAGAGAAACGACCACGAACACCTCCCCGCATACCGCGCATTTGTTAGAGGTGTTTTTAGCATCTTTAGGCATGTTTCTCGATATTCATTTAGCTAGCGGATAGGTCTCCCACCTACAATTATCGCACCAACTAGCTAGCGTTATCTGGAGCAGACGTTTCGTTTGCAATCTCCAGAGTCTTTAAAAAGTTGCCAGAAAAGTTATACTCACCAGCGTGGGAGATACGCACCCACGGGGCCGCCCAAACTTTATTGCCTAGCGAACGCCACATGGCGCAAAAGGCGTAGTCTTCAGACAGCAAGATGCCCTGGTCAGTAATTGTAGTTGTAAAGTACTCAACCACATCTTCGCCAAACTTTATGCTGCCAGTTACAGAGTTACTCTTGTAGACCTTGCAAATAGGTTTTAAATCTTCAAAAACATT
>JACCEA010662219.1_pt1 | contig 11048 bp, 11 predicted proteins | sample 7449851 | NCBI WGS metagenome assembly JACCEA01 (sample SAMN15323453, study PRJNA562643) | freshwater metagenome | isolation source: river surface water | place: USA:Blue River Watershed | collected 2017-08-18 | reverse complement strand
TACATAATGCTGAGTTGCAAGGAATAGACCCACATGATGAAGAAAGATTAACAGATGAAATTAAGTTTAAAATAGTAGAAGAGGTAATCGTAAATCCTTGGTATTATTTTAGAGAAGTTTCTAGAGCTCCTGGTAGGTCTGGTTCTGAACCAATTAAACTTAGAGCTAATAGAGGTAATATTGGATTGTTCTGGAGTTTTTATAACCATTTAACAGTATTATTAATTCAGCCTAGACAAACTGGTAAATCTTTTAATACTGACCAGTTGATGACAGGTCTAATGCAATGGCATACAAAGAAATCAGATATACTACTATTAACAAAAGATTCAGATTTAAGAGATAGAAATATTGATAGATTAAAAGCAATACAGAAAGTTATTCCATCCTATCTGAGGACAAACTCTAAGAAAGATACAGATAATAAAGAGTCTATGTATAATGCTATTATGGAAAATACTTATGGTACTGCTGTTGGGCAAAACTCTCCATCTAATGCTTCAAATGCTGGAAGGGGTTTTACTGTTCCAATTATGCATGTGGATGAGATTGCACATATTAAGTTTATAGAAGAAATGCTACAAGCTGCTTCTCCTGCTACAACAGAGGCTAGAGATATTGCTAAATCAGCTGGTGCTCCATATGGAAATATATATACTACGACTGCTGCTAAATTAGACACAGCTTCTGGTAAATATATTTATAAAACATTCTATCAAGCAGGTGCGGCTTGGTCTGAAAAATTCTATGATGCAGAAAATGTACAAGCATTACATCTACTAGTTAGAAATGCATCTACAAATGATAATATTGTTGTAGTACTAGATTTTAATCATAGACAATTAGGATTTACAGATGATTGGCTAAGAGAAAGAATTAAACTATCTAACTCTAATAGAATCAATGCAGAAATTGACTTCTTAAATAAATGGAGCAGAGGTTCTTCTGCTTCACCATTATCTCCTGAGGCATTAAAGAAAATAGCTGCTTCTGAATTAAAAGATTACTATACTGAAATTACAGAATATGGATATATAGTAAGATGGTATATTCCACAAGATGAAATTAAAGAATGGAAAGATAAATCTTTAGTATTAAGTTTAGATACCTCTGATGCAATAGGAAACGATGAAATAGGTTTAGTAGTGTTAGACCCATATACTGGTAGAGTATTAGCAGTAGCTGACATTAATAAAACTAACTTAAATAAATTTAATGCTTGGATATTTAGCTGGATTACTAATTTCAGTAAGCTAGTTGTAATGCCAGAGAGAAAATCATCAGCAATTACATTAATAGATTATTTAATAGAAATGTGTGTAGCTTATGATATAGACCCATTTAGAAGAATATTTAACTGGGTAGTAAATGACAAAAATGAAAATAAAGAAAGATATAAAACTATCAATATGCCAATGAGAAAAAGACATGAAGATGTATATATAGATTATAAGAAATTCTTTGGATTTGGAACAAGTGGTTCAGGTAGAACTTCTAGAGATATTTTATATTCTCAAGGATTAGCTAGAGCTGCTAGATTTATAGGTAGTACAGTAAATGATTCTAGATTGATTTCTCAGATAGGTGCATTAACTATTAAGAATGGAAGAATAGACCACTCTGCTGGATTACATGATGACTTAGTTGTGTCTTGGCTACTAGGATATTATTTAATTTCTATGGGTAATAATTTAGAATTCTATGGAATAGATTCAGCTAAAATATTATCAGAATCTTTAGCAGAAAATAGAGACCAATCAGATGCTGTAGAAGATAATAGAAAAGATAAAGAGCAACAACTAATTTTAAATAAAATAAACGAAAGATTAGAATTGATTAAAGGATATACTATTAGTTCTCTAGAAAGAATATCTAAGATTAGAGAAGTTAGAATGCTATATAATAATTTAGATAATGTAGCAATGAGAAGCTTTAATTTAGAATCTAGATTAAAAGAAATTACAGAAATGCAAAAGTTAAAATCAATTGCAAAAAACAAACTATATACAGCAGCTTAGAAAAGCTGCTGTATATTTATTTTATCTGTAGTTTGTATTTTTAAGAATGCTATTTAAATTTAATGCAAAGTCTTTTTTGTTTTTTAACTTAGCACTAATAATATTAGAAATCTTTGTAGCTCTATAACTATTATTGTTTAAGCTTAAGAAACATAGCCCAGCAAATGTTGGTGGATGCTCTAGAGCAATAGAAATAGTTTCAGCACTATTTTCTCCATACCAACTAGTCAATAGCATTTGATTTAAACTAATAGAATTTAAATTTTTTAATTTATCTGTAATTGGAGTTAAACAAATAGAAATAGTATTTACTAAGTCACCAATAGTTTTAGGATTCATAGTTTCAAATTTATCTGTTAATGGTTCTAATACTCTCTCTATATAATGTACATCAATAGCTGTACCAAAATATTTACCAATACTTACTGCTACTCTTTTTGCATTAGCCATTGTGATATCATTTACAGATATTAATGCATAATAGTAATACATAATAGCAATTCTTAAAGCTATTAATTCTTCTGGAGTTAAAAAATAACTATTTCCAATTATTGTAGATAACCATAGGGCAAAGCTATTTGTTAAATCATCTTTAATATTATTCATACTTAAAAAATCTTTAGTAATATAGCTTTCCATTAAATAAGCTCTAATAATAGAAAAAGAATATTCTGCTTCATTTTTAATTACTTCAGATATTAATGAAGTTTTAATTTCTTCAGCTGTTACTTTAGATTTTAATATACCTCTAATGTCTAACACAATTAATTCATCACCTCTTGTGTCTTCCATCATTATTGGTAAATTAAACATTGGAATATCTTTTTCCATTGGTAGTAACCCAGAGATGAAAATTGTTTTAATAGGCATTGTAATATGGTTAAACAATGGGCTATTACCATGTAGTACTATGTACTCTTTTAATATAGTTTTTAACTTATCTATATTAAGCACACGTCCTGCTGACGTATTGTAAGGATTTACTTTAAACATATTATTTGTTCCTTTATATTTGCAAAATCATAATAATTTGATTTTTAGGATAAAGGATAGCTAATGGCTAATATAGAAATAGAAAAATACTTAACCTTAGGGGCTAGTACACCTTTAATTGCAACATCTTATCAAGTGGCATTAGATGAGAATTTTACACAAATTATAGATGAAATACATGAATCTGTAGAGCATAAGATGTATTGGAATACACCTCTGCCAAAAATAAATGGAAATGGTTTCTACTCTGATGAGACACAAATTTATGCTAGAGTAAAATTATTTTTAAAAAATGATGATGGTACTTTATTTGCTCCAGATGACTGGTATGTTTTACCTATGCAATCACAAGTTGCTTATAATTTAGAACATAGAACATTTACTGGTCAGTTTAGTGAAGAAGATTTAATATAAAATACAAAAAAAGGAATATAGTTATGGCTACTACAATAAATGCATACAAAACACCAATAAACAACACTAATACAGATTATGATATATTAAGTGTTAGATACATAGTATCTTCTGACCCAACATTTCTAGATGCTACAAAACAACTAGCAAATGTATTAAAGTTAAAAACAGATAGCACTATGATGAGCTATACACTGCAACATGATTTTAGCGACAACTTGCCTATATATTCTAAAGTAATATATAGTTATCCAAATAGCAAAACAGAAGAGTCTGCTGTTTGCAGATGCAATCCAGACCAATTAGGTTTCTCTTTTAATAATAATATTATTTCCACTCCAAATGTAAGTATCAAAGACCTTTCTGAACATAATAAAGTTCCAACAGGTAACTTTACAATAGAAGTATCTGAGATGTTAATGTTTATGGGTCACGGAGAACACACATCTACATCTTATAGAATATTAAATTCTGACAATAAAGCTATATTCTCTTCTATAAAAGATGAATTTAATTTATTATCTATAAAAGTTCCAGAGAATACCCTAGAAGAAAATAAATTATATACAATAGAAGTTATACAGTACAATAACTACGATAGTGAAAGTTATACGGCTATTCTTGTTATATCTACATCTGGCGTATACACTTTATATCATGTTGACGAAGATAGTTTAAATTTATTAGATAATGGAATTAGCACTTTTAATTATTACCAAAATCTTGCAGGATTTAAATATGTTAATATTAATATATTAGATAGTTTAGGTAATAATATATTGGAAAATTTTATTACTAGCAGTGAGCAAGTAAGGTTGCCAATATTAAATATGGTAGCAGGTAATAGATATTATGTTTTAGTAAGATTTGCATTTACTAACCATGAAGGTGAAGAAGTATTTACGGATACAATAAAAATGACTCAAATTTGTGAAGAATATTTGGTTGCAGATAATTATTATAAAGACTACACATATAATAATGTGTTTTCTATTGTAGCATACGACTATATAGATGATTTCTTTGGAGATATTAATTTATTAAAAGGTACAACTTGTCAATTACCAAATGGAGATATTCCAATATATAAGGTAACAGCAGCAAATACCATAGAAGTTAGATTGTATACATATACTGGAAATACTTTAGTTTATACAGGAAGAAGCTTTACTGTTTCTACAACTTATCCAATAGTAGAAACAGAAGGAGTAAACTTTAAATTACTAGAAGATAGAACAATTGGAAAAGATAAGTTATTTATATCTTATATTGTTTCTAACGTTGGAGTAAAAAGCAATGAAATATCTAGCTATGTATATAATTCTGGTACATACGGAGCAATAGACACAACAGTTCCTGCGGACTTAATAAATATACCAGCAAGAAGTTTACTGCTATCAAATTCTACTCCAATTATTGACTATACTGATGGGACACTTATTTTTGGAACAATACCTGATTCAGCAGGAGATAAGCATAACATTTATGATGTAGAAAAAGATTTAGATAGTTATTCTAATATTGTATCGCTATACGATACAAACACTGTAATAAACAATGCAATAAGTATGTTCCCATTGCCAGACAATGAAATATTGATATTGCATACAGATAAGAGTCCACATACTTATGGATTGTTCGACAGAAATTCTGATAGCTTTATTAATAAAGGAAGCATTCCTGGATTAATGCAAAATTTAGCATCTAATTTAGCATTAAATAAATTCTATGGCTATACTAGGTTAGATGGAAGAGTTTTATTAATTCCAAATACTGGAGTGCTAAATAATTTTAATGTATATTTATACGATAGATATCTGGATGAATTTTCTGAGTTAATTAACAATAAAGAATTAATCATTCCTAGTAAATATGAAGATAGTGGCTTAATTACAAGTAGAGTATTTTCTATAGAATTAAACAATGGAAATTTTCTAGCATTGATATCTGGAGTATCTACTGGTTTTGGTTCTTTTACAGACATTTGGGAATTTAAATAAAATAAAATTGGAGAGATATACAAATGAGAATAGATATACCGGTGTTATTAACACCAAAAAATATAACAGGATTAAGTCATGCTGCTACTCAATTGCAAATGAGTAGAAAAATGGACTTTACAGATGAGGATGCTTTTTTATTTTCTGGAACAAATACAGGAGAAGAAAAAAATAATTTTATTATAAATTATGAATTAAACACAGCCCAAGTAGCATATGTTAGATATAAAATAATATTCCAAAATGGGTTAACTGGGAACTGGTCTCCAATCACAATGATATCTAACAACAATGCTAGAAAGCAAGAGTATACTTTAGATGTGTATTCAGCTATACCAGCTACTCCAAAGGTTAGAATTAAAGATTATAACCATAGTAATGTTCCACATACAAACATAACAGTAGAAAGTGATTTATTATCTTTCTATGTTGGTACTGGAGAACATATTAGTAGTAATTGGTATTTGCTAGACAAAGAAGATAATATTAAGTGGAGTTCTGTAGAAAATGAATTTAGTTTAAATAGCATATCTATAGACAAAAAAGAATTTGCTAAAGATGGAATATATAAAATTGGCTTAGAGAAAAATGTATTATCTAATGGTGCAACATTTAAAACATTAATGGGTATTAAATTATTTAATGCAACTAATGATGATAGCATAGATGAAAGAGATAAATCTCTAGAAATAGATTTAGATAATTTTGTATTGTATTCTAATGGTCAAAGTGTATTAGAGTTTAATCATGGCATTTCTGAATTTCAATATTTATCTATAAAACTGTATGACAGAAATGGAATATTAACTGGAGATGAAGTAAAAGCAGAAGCTTCTCCAGCTTATATAAATACTAGCAAAATAGAGGCTGGTAGGTCTTATAGAATGCAAATGATTGCTTTTTATTTAGATGGTGATGGCAATATTAAAAATACTATAATTAGAGATAAAAACTTTATAGCACAAAAATATGCATTGTCAGACGTTGTTCCAAATGTTAGCTATGGAGATTATAATGATGTAGGGTTTTATGAAGTTAAAGGCTATCAAGATGAAGATTCTACATATCTTAATTATGCTAGTTCATTTTTAGATGGCTCATCTGCTATATGCATAAAAGAAGGGATGATATTTTTAGGATATTGGTTAGAAGGTGGATATGTATTAAATAATAAATTTATAAATATTCAATCATTATCTTTAAAGAAGTTTGCTAGAGTCCAAATTATGCAAAAACCAAATGGAAACTTTTTACTAATAGGAGAAATAGTTGTAAGTACAGTAAGTAAAATTAAAATAGTAGAGTTTTCTCTACTACCTGCAAAAGACAATGTTAGTAATATATCTATAATTACAAGTTATCTATCTGCAATAAATACTAATTTATTATTACCTTCTTTACTGCTTAACAACAATAACAGAATGCTATTTAGCAATACTTCTAGTGCTAACGCTTTATGTATATTTAATCCTAAAACTACAGATTTATGGGGAGCAATAAATACACTATTTGTAATATATGAATTAAAAAATAATTCATTTTTCAGTAGACACTCTTACAATACAAACGGATACTGTAGAGTATGTGAATTGGCTTTAGTGAATAATCTTGCTCAAGTTGATTTATATAAAACAATAGAAGATGGTAGTTATACACTAAAAGTTAATTACTACAACATATTCAACATGGAAAACATAGTTAAGACACTAGCTTTAAGTTTAAATACAATAGTAAATTCTACTCATCCTGTTATGGTTGATTTAAAAACAAACTTATTTGATTTGGATTTGCATACAAGTGGATTAGATATGTCATTGGTAGCTATAGATGCTGAGAATTTATTAATGACAATTAAAGATATAAAAACAAATGGTAGTTTTTATAGACATTATAGGTTTAATATTACTAATTCTACTTGGCATATGATTCGTGACAATACTGGAGCTGGCAAAGACCATGTTAATATAGTGACTGCAGAATACAATATCCACAGAACAGCAGAAGGAAAGCCTCCTCTTAGATTAAAATAATTCTTAAATTGAATTTAATATTTAGCTAGGAGACATAATGTTTGAGATTTTAAGATTTATATTTATTGCTATTAGGGCAATAGGTAAAAAAATATGGCTATCAATTATAGCTATTGTAATGTTTGTTGGTTATTTTTTAATTACTGACCCAGACATGGAGATTGTTAAAGAATTACCATTTGGTACGCAATTGGTTTTATTAATGAGTATATTCTTTATAGGAGCTATGGTAATAGCTTTTATAGAAACATATACAGATATTTATACTGATGAAATTGCAAAAGATGAAAGGAAAATAGCAAATGCAGCTATGGAATCTCCGAATGGAGCAGGACATATTCTAATAGCTAAGTCTATTAGAATATTAGCTTATGCTATTATAATGGCCGCAATAGTATTCTCTGTTAATGGCATTGTGTAAAAAAAAATAAAAAAGAATATAAAATATAGACATAGCTAAAAAGCTATGTCTATATTTCTTTTTACGCTTGTTGTATTTTAATAAAAGACAGATTGTACTATTTTGCTATTGTATTTTACTAGCAGATTATCTGTTAGATATCCAATATCATTTTGTAAGTGTGACATCATAAAATTTGGTGCGTCTATTAAGACACCAAACCCTTTTGACTTAACATTAACATCTTATATATGGTTATTATTTTTTCGATTTAAATAATTTTCAATCATATCAGCAATAAAGAAAATACTTATTCCAATAATACCTATACATACAGCAACGAAATATATGCAAGCAAATATAATTAGTTTTAAGATTGATGTAAGTTGTTGCATGTGTTTACTTCTTTTTATCGACTGGTATATACGACATTACTGCTTGAAAATCTAAATCAATTTCTGTTTTATCTCCACATACAATATTTGCATAATAATCATTAGAGCTATAACTAATTTTATTCCAATCACTATTGCATTGCTCATTAGCTATTGTGTGTAAATTTAATTTATATTTAACAATATCTTCATCTGTTAATATTCTGATTGTAATTACTTGTGGTTGGGTTCCAGTATATTCTTTTGCACAAATTGCTAATATAGCAAAAATGGCAATAATAATTGCTGAACCTAATATTTTTACAAATACTTCTTTTGTGGTTCTCATTGTTTTATCTTCCTTTTTTCTTTTTGTTTAATTGTTGAATTAATATGTGTTGCTTTTTGCTTCTTCCGTTTGGTGGCACGCCTGCTTTTAGCCAATCACTCAATGGTATGCTTTCAGCTTCTGAACGATACGGTCTACTAGAATATGAATTACAATGTCTTGATTCTGTTGATTCACATATGGCAGCAATTATATCTAGCTCCATATTTATAATGTGCACAGGAAATTCTTGCATCATATGCGGAGAAGCCATTTCAATCCTGTGCATTCCACCACATAGACTCATCGATGAATTATGTGCGTAATCTGCATACCAATCAGTATCTTCATCACTAATGGTATCCCAACATCCTTTTCTTATTACCTTGTGCATGTAATTATAGTCAGGCATCTCTTGTATTTTAGCATAAGCTTCACTTCTAGTCATTTTACATACCTCTTAACATATTCCATAACAATGAATCCAGCTATTGCAACAATAAAGGATATTGCACCATATCTTAAATCCAAAACAAGTACATCTATGGTATAGTTATCAGCTATTTCTGGTTGTGATAGTATCTTAATACACAGTCCGCTAAATACATACCAAGATGTAGCAAACGCAAAATTAATAGTAGCTATCAATAATAACAGCCAAACAAAATTAATAATTTTTTGTTTCATTTTCTTTTCTCCTGAGGAATTTAATTAAGTATTAAAAAGTTTACAAGACACTCTTTATTAAGCCTTTGTTTATTTGTAATGTCTACATTATACATTACACAAGCAGCACCAAACATATTCCAAGTAGCTAGATTACTACTTGGTGATATACAACATATTTTATTTTTATCCAAATCATCTTTACACTTTTTGTTTAAAACATGACCATTAATCAATGATGACATAAAGTCTTCATTCTCTTGCCATAATACAATTATACTATTTACTATCTTAAAGTTATGCTGTTCTGCTTTTTCTTTTAGATTATCAGCATGCCCATGAATTAATATAAAGCCAGTAATGAATTCATTTGTAATATCATCATCATTATCATATTTTTTCTTTTTGCTACATGTTTTATCAATAACAGATACAACAGTGTACAATCCGCAAAAACCAGTACTTATTTCTAAACTATTTTTAAAATTATCTAGTCTGTCTGCTTTAGTTAGATTCATATTTTTCTCCTTTATCGAATATAAATATTAACACTTTTAATATCTGGTTGCCAAAAGTGTTTACTATAATCTCTAGAGCCAGAAATACTATACTCTTTTACTCTAGCTTCAGACAACAAATACAATTCTTGTTTTCTTAACTTTTCAACAACCAAATACTCATCTTGTATTCTAGTTTTTTGACAGTTAACTAAAGTAGTTAATGCCTCATCAAGACTATCAAAGCTTAAAAACTTATAAGTGTTATCAGAATGCATAAATGGAATATAAACACGATTGTGTACTTCAATTGTATATTTACTAGCATCTATAGACATATGAAGACCATACATATTAAATCCATTACTTGTTAGTATAATTAAATAAGAATTTGATTTATATCCTAAATCTTCTAAATCTTTCTTATTAAATTCTCCTCCATTTTGTTTCCAGAAATCTTTTATTGGAACAACTTGTAGTATTTCATCAGTTAGCAAATGGTCTAATATCTTTTTATCTATAATTAATTGCTTAGCATGCTCTACTAAATATGTTTGACCTATCTCTTTTAGCTGTGTAAATAATTGTGCTATCTCTACTACGCTAGCAGCTTCTATTTCTCTTTTTGTTTGCAACTCAATATTACTATTGTCAATATCATTCTTTTTTCTAGCATTAATAATTTTAAATATTTTATATAGCTTATAGCATATAGCTATTACTATTGTAATAATTAACGCCGAAAAAGGATTTAAAGTAAATCCAAATAATAAATTGTATACATATTCTTTTTCCATAATTTTAATCTCCTAATCTTTATTTAACTTAAATAACAATTCACCTTTGCTATAAAAACAAATTAAATTATTATCTACACAATATTGCTCTATTTCTTTTACATCCATATTTACCCAGCCAATAGCGAATGATAAACCTGGATATAAAGTATCATTATCTTTTGGTAATTTTGGACCACTCCATATTGCGGGAGTAATCATATGCTTTTGCACCAGCTTTTTACTTACTGCTCTGTAAAATATCTTTTTATTCATTTCTCTTTCCTTGCTCTTTAAATTATTTGTTTTTACCAGCCTTGTAAGAATCTATCCAAATTACTTTTCCATTTTTATATCTTCTTTCATGTCCTCTTCTCATATGTTCACATTGATTGCTTCTTTCATAGTCTTCTGGAGTAATAACATAATGTATCTTAAAAGTATTTAAAGATTCTTTAAATTTACTTATTACTTTAGATATTTTGTTATTCTTAATTTTTTTCTCTACTTTTTCTACATATTTAATACTAGCCAATACGCTATCAAAAGTTA
>JACCEA010336454.1_pt1 | contig 11051 bp, 11 predicted proteins | sample 7449851 | NCBI WGS metagenome assembly JACCEA01 (sample SAMN15323453, study PRJNA562643) | freshwater metagenome | isolation source: river surface water | place: USA:Blue River Watershed | collected 2017-08-18 | reverse complement strand
TTAAAATTTATAAATTTTTAAAATAATAAACTTTTTACTATTTACTTTTTTATTATTAGATAAATGTCGAGTTAAACAAATTAAATTTATAAATTTTAAAAGTTATAAAATAATTTTTTTTCAAAAAATATTAAAATTTAGTAGAAATGTATCTTGTTGAGATACATTTCAGAATATAATTTAGAAAAAAGCGTTAAGAATCTTGAAAAGCTATGTTTTCTATAATACTTACAAACCCTAGCTTATTAAAGGAAACTTTTCCTTCTTTTAGAGCATATAAGGTATGATCTCTGCCACAACCAACATTTTGTCCTGGCTTAAATTTTGTTCCACGTTGTCGAACAATAATAAATCCTTTTTTTACTTTTTGTTCTCCAAAGCATTTCACACCCAGTCGTTTAGCCTGAGAGTCTCTATTATTTTTTGTACTTCCAGCACCCATCTTATGTGCCATGATTTTTCCTCCTTATTAAGTTGTAAAAGCTTAACTAATTAATTGAATTCGACTATATTTTTGTCTATGACCTTTCACACGAGTATAATTTTTTTTAGGTTTTGTTTTTAAAACAGAGAATTTAGGACCTTTACTCTCTTGAATAATTTTAGCTGAAAGTATACTTGAGCTTAAAAAAGGCTTCCCAACTTGAGCATGAGTTGATTTTTTAAATAATAAAACTTTATTTAAAATAATTAAAGCCCCAAGTTTTCCTTTTTTTATTAAATCGATATCATACCATCTATCTGGTATTAAAAAAAATTGTTTTCCTGATGACTGAATAATTGCGTATTTCATAAAAATGATTTTTATAAAAAAATAGAAAAGTAGATATAATTATCTATACTTTTTATAATATTTTAAAATTATAAGTTTTTTTTATAAATTAAATATATACTAAGATTATATCTTATATAATTAGCTTTTTCAAAGCTAACAGTGAAAATAAGATAAATTTTTTAAAACAATGGGAAATGCGGATGGAGAGACTTGAACTCTCACGAAAATTTTCACCAGATTCTAAGTCTGGCGCGTCTACCAATTACGCCACATCCGCTTCTACTAATAATATTGTAAAGAATATTTACAAAATATACAAGCTTAGAAAATAAATAAAAAATATGAGTGAATTTTATTATTTACTAATGTCAAAATTTGAGCTTCTAAAAACAAATGTTATAGAAGAAGTATTAAGAGAAAGAGCGAATTATTATTTTTCAAAAAATAGAGCAAATGATTTTTGGATCATCGAATATCCAAAATTCACATCTGAAAAAAATTTCGTAAACGAACTTAATAAAACAAAATTTTATAAAAAAAATAAAAATGAGGAATATTTTGCTATTGTTTCTTCTGATAAAACATTTATAAATTGGCTTGCCCTTAGAATCGGATATTTTGAGTCTTTAGATCAAATAAAAAAAGAACTCACAAAAGAATATGTTGTTAATGGAATAACAGGATCAACTAAGTACTTACCTATAAATCCACTACTATCAATCGAATAAAAAATAGCTAAACTTAGTATTTAATACTAAGTTTAAAATACTAAGTTGAAGGAATACTTTTTTTAATTAAAAAGAAAATATTATATATAGCCCAAGACGCTGCTAAAAGAATGGGACCAAATGTAAGGAAAAATCTCATAATAAATTTCTTTAATTTTATTAAATTAATAAGAATTATTATACAAACATTAACAATCCTTTAAAAATTGACTACTTAAACTTTTTTAAAAATAAGTAATATTTATTATTAAAAGAAAAAGATAAAAATTTTTTCAAAAAATAAATAGAAATAAATAATTTATGTAAAAATTAAAGAAAAATATATAAATAATATGACTTCTCACATTTTTGTAAAATTAATATTTTATAGTAGATGCAAGAAAATATTTATAATAGCAATGGGAGAGGAATAATAAAATGACAGCAACTTTAGAAAGATATCAAAGTCAAAATATCTGGGAACGCTTCTGTTCTTGGATTACAAGTTTAGAAAATCGTTTATATATTGGATGGTTTGGTGTAGTAATGATTCCTACATTATTAACAGCTACTACTTGCTTCATTATTGCATTTATAGCAGCGCCACCAGTAGACATTGACGGAATCCGCGAACCAGTTGCAGGTTCTTTAATGTATGGAAACAACATTATTACAGGTGCAGTAATCCCAAGCTCAAACGCAATTGGTGTTCACTTTTATCCAATTTGGGAAGCAGCTTCTGTTGATGAGTGGTTATACAACGGTGGTCCTTACCAACTAGTTGTTTTACATTTCTTAACAGGTGTAGCTTGCTATTTAGGACGTGAGTGGGAATTAAGTTTCCGTCTTGGAATGCGTCCTTGGATATTTGTTGCATTCTCTGCACCAGTAGCAGCAGCAACTGCAGTATTCTTAATCTATCCAATTGGACAAGGAAGTTTCTCTGATGGTATGCCATTAGGAATTTCTGGTACATTTAACTTCATGTTAGTATTCCAAGCGGAACACAACATTTTAATGCACCCATTCCATATGGCTGGTGTAGCTGGAGTATTTGGTGGATCATTATTCTCTGCTATGCATGGATCATTAGTTACATCATCTATTATCCGTGAAACATCAGAAGTAGAATCTCCAAACTATGGATACAAATTTGGACAAGAAGAAGAAACATATAACATTGTAGCTGCTCACGGATATTTCGGACGTTTAATCTTCCAATACGCTAGCTTCAACAACTCACGTTCATTACACTTCTTCTTAGCAGCTTGGCCTGTTGTAGGAATTTGGTTAACAGCTTTAGGTATTAGCACAATGGCATTTAACTTAAATGGTTTCAACTTTAACCAATCAATTGTTGATAGCCAAGGTCGTGTAATCAATACTTGGGCTGATATCGTTAACCGTGCTAACTTAGGTATGGAAGTTATGCATGAACGTAACGCTCACAACTTCCCATTAGACTTAGCTGTTTCAGCACCAGTTGTTCTTGCTTAATTTAATAATCATGCATTAAAATGCATGATTATGAATTTCTAATAAATTTTTATTAAAAAAAAACGAGGAGGTTAAATCATTATTTTTTGAAAAAATAATAATTAGAAAAGAAGAGTCCTTATAAATCGAAAGACGCTGATAAGGTAAAAACGATAAAAATGTGCTAAAAATTAAAAGAAAAAAGGATAAATAAATTAAATAAATAGTTGGGTCATATTTAACTAATAGACCACTTGCCTTAACAAAATCAATTACTTTAATAGAATCAAAAAAAAAGAAATTGAGTTGCTCTTCTTTTATAAAATCACCTTTAAGATCATAAAGTAAGAAAGTATTTCGTAATTGATCAAAAACTAATGTAAATTGATATAAATCTTTGATATTAGGTTGAGAAGAAGAAATCCAAGTAAGCCAAATTTTATCTTTTCCAGGAAAAGTAAAAAAAGGATATTCAAAAACTTTATTTAAAGAATCAGAAACTCGCAGGCTTATAACACTCCAATCACTTTGATAAATATTTAAAGAATTATAGATTAAAGGATGATTTACAGAAATCGTTTTGGAAATCTTTTCTTTACCATAATTATTAGTTAAGGAAAGATTAGAATAAAATTGTTTAATTTTTTTATTTTGATAATTAATCCAAAAATCATTGACTCGAATATTAAGCTTTGGAAGAAATGTTAAATTTCCAGTAGAAATAAGATTTTGAACCCTTGTTACTTCTCCTTTTGGTAAAATTTCTTGAGACTTAAAGCTTTCAAATGAACTCAATAAAGAAGAAAATAATAGAAATACTAAGCTAATATGAACAAAAATTGGGCTTATTCGACCAATTAAGGCTTTATACGCATAAATAAAAGAGGTATTTTGATAAAGATAAAAATTAAGCTTAGAAACCTTAAGTAATAAATTTTCAGACTCAAAAAACTGGGTATTAATCTTTATTAACTCTTTGCGATTTTGTAAATAATTTGACTTTATACTAAAAAAAAATTTTCTTGCATTTTTTAATAAAGGCCATTGATTATAAATACTGCATAAAATTAAAGATAATGCCAGTAAGCATAATAAAAAAAGAAAATACCAAGCCTGATAAAGATGATTTAACTGAAATAAAAATATAAACTTAAAGGTTAAAAAACCATAAAGTGGTGAATTAGCTGAATAATTTTCAATGTAAAAGGCATCATCTTGATCTTGCTCAATTATTGAACCAATAGAGCTTATAAATGAAATCAGAAAAAGAATAAAAATTGCAAACCTTAAATCTTTTAACATTTTTAATAAAAAAAAACTTGACTTTGAAATAAAAGTCAAGTTTTTTTCAAAATTAAAAAAAGTTTTAGCCATTTACTATTTTTTAAAAAGAAATACAGTTACTAAATGCTTTCGACCTTTTTGTCTTCGTTGTTTTAAAATTTTACGACCATTTTTTGTAGAAATTCGAGCTCTAAAACCAGAAGTTTTAACAGCTTTACGCTTGCTTCCATTTAATGTATGTTTTGACATAATATGCTTAATAATTTATAGGCTGCCTAATAAAGCAGTATATCATAGAATCTTTGATTTGTTCAAACATATCATTAAAAGATTTTATAGCCTGTAAATTATACTCAATTAATGGATTTTGCTGACCATAAGATTTCCAGCTAATTGTATCTTTTATATAATTCATTCGCTCAATATGCTCTGTCCAATAAAAATCCATTAAGCTTAATAAAATAGTGGACTTACTACTTTTCAATAAACTCGGAGCGTAAAAACTGGATTGAGAAAATAATAAATCAAATTTTATCCAAAGATCTTTATAATCTAAGTGAAAATTTAAATTTTTTTCTAAATGCCTTAAAAATAAGTTTTCATAATCGCTATTTTCTAATAAATCTCGTCGAATATTAAAAAATATTTCTCGTTGAGAATTTAACACACTATCATATTCAAAAATATTTTTTCGTAATTCATAATTATAATCTTCTATTTTTTTTTGAGCATTTTCTAAACTTCTAGTTAAAAAACTAGATTCTAAGGCTTGATCTTTATCTTCCAAAAGAGATGATAGCCATCGTTTGATATTATCACCACCAAAAATTTTTATAAGATCATCTTCAAGTGAAACAAAAAATTGTGAAAATCCTGGGTCACCTTGACGCCCTGCTCGACCTCGTAACTGATTATCAATTCTACGATTTTCATGTCTTTCAGTTCCTAGAACAAAAAGACCTCCTATACTTTTTACTCGATCATTTTCTTTTAACCATAGTGGCAAATATCGCTGATATAAACTTCTATAAAGAAGTTTAAAATCTTCTGAAGCATAATCAAGAGAATAAGGCAAATTATTTATTAAATCTTTTAAAACAGATAAATCAAATTTATAAGAGTCTTTTGCTAGAAAAGCTTGAGTAGAATCAATAAGAGAATAATTCTGATTATCTTCAAAAAAATAAGAATATAATATTTCTTTAATTTGAAAAGCTATATTTCCGCCAAGAATAATATCAGTTCCTCGTCCCGCCATATTTGTAGCTATGGTAACTGCATATTCCTTTCCTGCTTGTGCGATAATTTCATTTTCTTTGGCAAGATTTTCTGGTTTTGCGTTTAAAACTTTATGAGGGATTTGTGATAAAGTAAAAAGCTCTGATAAAAATTCAGATTTTTCAATTGTTGTGGTTCCTATTAAAATAGGTTGACCTTTTTCAAAGCATTCTTTCGACTTATTTAAAACAGCTTTCCACTTACTTAACTCCGTCTGATAAACTAAGTCACCCAGATCCTTTCTTAAAAGTGTTTTATTAGTAGGAATCGAAATAACTTCTAAGTTATAAATATCTTTAAATTCTGTTTCTGCTGTTTTGCCCGTTCCAGTCATTCCACATAATTTCGGGTATAAAGGAAAAAAATTTTGATAGGTAATTGAACTTCTCGTTTTACTTCCACCTTGACTAGGAACGTTTTCTTTGATCTCAATAGCTTCATGAAGACCCATACCCCAGCGTCGATCTTCCATAACACGTCCTGTAAATTCATCAACAATTGTTATTTTATTATTTAGAATAATGTAGTCTTTATTTAATTTAAAAATATATTTAGCTTTTAATGCATTTAAAATTTCTAATAGCCAGGGATCTGAAGAATCATATAATGATCTTTTACCTAATATTTTTACAGATTGTTTATAGCCTAGGTCAGTTAAGTTAATATCTTTTCGTTTCTCATCAATTTCAAAATGCACATCTTTTTCTAATAAAGAAGCCAAAAAATTGGAAAAATATAACTTACTCAGATTTTGAGTCTCTTTAAAAGTTGATAAAATAAGAGGAGTTCTTGCTTCATCAATTAAAATAGAGTCTATTTCATCTAATAAACAAAAATATAAAGGTCGTTGAACTAAATCAGCTAAATTAAAAGACGAGTTATCACGAAGAAAGTCAAAAACTAATTCAGAATTTGTAATATATGTAATATCTGATTTATAATTCTTTTGCTTAGTGGATAAACTCATACTATTTTTAACTAAAGCCGAAGTTAAACCTAAACTTTCAAAAACTTTTCCCATCCACTTTTGATCACGCTCTGCTAAATATTCATTAACAGTAACAACATGTGTTCCCTTTTTTAAGAGGGCATTTAAAGTAACAGGTAAATTAGAAGCTAAGGTTTTTCCCTCGCCAGTCTTCATTTCAACAATTTTTCCATCATTTAATAAAATTCCGGCTAATAACTGAGTATCAAAGTGTTTTAAGCCCAATGTACGAAAAGAAAACTCTTGAACTATAGCAAACCATTCAGGTAATATTGATAAAATATCTTGGTTTCTTAATTTACTTTTAATACGATAAACTTGATCCGAAAGATCTTCATTTGAAAGTTTCTCAAATAATTTTGCATGACTTTTAATTTCAGAAAGCTTATCTTTAATTTTTAAGGATTTTTGTGTTTCCATTATGTTTAAAAAACTAAATTTATGTAATATAATACAAGAAAATATTTGAATTGAGTTATGTTTTTGTATATACCTATATATATACATAAATTCGAAATTAAAATTTTACTTTTATACTTAACAAAATAGAACATTATGATAAATAAAAAAGAATCTTTACAATTTATTTTTAATTCTTTTTTGAAAAAATTAAAAAAATTCCTTCGTAAATTTAAAAAGCTCAGTAAGCAATATCCATTATTTCTTCAATTTTTACAACTTAGCCTCCTATATTTTTATGGATGCATAACATTAATGTACTCAGTAATAAATTCGATAGGACTATTTCCAGAAACGTTATATAAGATCCTACCTTTTGCGAAAGAAATTTTGGCAGTTCCAATCTTTCGCTTGCTAGCAACACCAGAAAAAACATTTTTAATTTACCTAGGTGCTGTTGAAGTTGTTTTAAATGGAAAATCAACATCACTTTTAGTTAAATATAACTTTTTATTAGTATTTGTTTTAGAAATGATTCAAAATCTTATTATATGTCTTTGGGATTTATTTTCTCATCGAGATATGGATATATTGGTCGGAGATATTGACTTTTCTTTAGAGTGGGCAATTAATTTTTTTATAATATTCTTTATTATTTTCTTTTTTATTTATTTATATTGCTATTTTTCAAGCGTAATGCTTAAATTTGCTGCATTTCCAAAACCTTTTAATAAAATTACGGATTCAATTGGATTTTGGCTAAATATAAAAAAAGAAAATAAAAAGCCAAAATAATAAATAAATTATCTGCTTATAATAATAAAAAATAAATATTTATTCTTATGAGTCATACTGTTAAAATATATGATACTTGTATTGGATGCACACAATGTGTACGTGCATGTCCAACAGATGTTTTAGAAATGGTTATATGGACTGAATGCAGAGCAGGGCAAATTGCTTCAGCACCAAGAATCGAAGATTGTGTAGGTTGTAAAAGGTGCGAAAGTGCATGTCCTACAGATTTCTTAAGTATAAGAGTCTATCTTGGTGGAGAAACTACTAGAAGTATGGGATTAGCATATTAAATTTAAGTAACTTGAACAAAAAATAATATAAAATACTCTTCTAAATCAATACAGAAGAGTATTTCATAGTTATGATAAAAACCCATAACTATGAAGTCCTTTTGATAAAAAATTTACGCCTAAATAACATAACCAAATGATGAAAAAGCCAATAGAGGCAATAATAGCAGCTTTTTCCTTTTCCCACTTTTTCACAATTCTGGCATGTAAATAGGTAGCAAAAATAAGCCAAGTTATTAAAGCCCAAGTTTCTTTAGGATCCCAGCTCCAATAATTGCCCCATGCTTCATTCGCCCACACGGCACCTGCAATAATTCCTAAAGTTAATAAAGGAAAACCAATTCCAATAATTCGATAGCTGAAAATGTCTAAATTTTCTAGCATCAAAGTTTTAGAATAAGCCAACTTAAAGGTTTCAGTTTTAGTTAAGAACGAAAGGGAAAGATATAAAATAGATAATAAAGATCCAATAATTAAAGTAGCATAACTTAAAATCATGGTGCTAACATGAAACATCAACCAATCTGACTGTAAAGAAGGAACCAAAGGACTTATTTCTTGTAAAGATTTTGGTAAAACGTAATTTGCAAAAAGAGTAAGAGCCAAAATAATCGGACTTATTATAGTAGTTATCAATTTCGTCTTCGTTTTTTGTTCAATGAAAAAACATAATAACAAAAGCATACAACACAAAAAAATGAGTGATTCAAACAAATTGCTGATAGGAAAGTAATTTCCTTTAATCCAACGATAAACTAAAAACCCGCTAAAAAGTAAAGTCGAAAGCCCTAAAAAAAAGCTACTTAATGCATGTAAAGTTCTACTTTTGTTCCATTTTAATTCAAAAAATCGTAAAAAAACCAAGAAAAAAATAGGAAAAGTTAAAAGAGTTCCAAAATAACCCATAAATTTTTTTTAATATTTAAATTATTATATTGATTAATTTATAATAATGTTGATAAATAAAAAAAAATTTCTTATTCTACAAAATAAGAATAACCAGTCTTTGACGTAGTTCAGGATGACAATATTTTAAGTAGTTTTTATTTTATAAATTATAAATCTTAAGCTTCAATTATGAATAATCAATATATAGAAACTTTTAATGTTTACTCAGATAATACCCCTATGTCTTTCTATGATAGCGAAAAGTTATTTAAATCTCTTCCAAAAGAAAGAATAAGTGTAAGCAAACAAAATATCGGAAGAAAAATTATAATAACTTCGATGACAACAATCACGATCGTCGGCGTAATTGTATTCATTCGTAAAACTCCGATGGCTTATGCTGCGACTACTAACGAAAAACTACTAGAATGGGCAATTAGAAAGGGTACAAAAGTGTTTCGTGGAAACAAAAAAATTCTTAAACCCGATTTTGTAGGTATAGTGGTGAATGCGCTGCATCCCATGGAGGATCGCCCAGGAGTCTACTATACACCGGCTCCAAGCTTAAGCTTTTGGGAAACGGCACCAACAGTGGCAGGAATTACTATAGTTGGAATAATTGGTTCTTATTTTCTGGATTCTTTTCTGGATAAAAATTCGTAAAAAAGAAGAATAGAGTTCCGATCTTAACATTACCAATGACAAAAGTATCGTTTTACTGTTTTTTCTTTTAGTATATTCCACTAAGATTTATTTGGTGCTATTTTAAGACATTTGTCGATACTGACAAATGTCTTAAAAAAAAACGTTAAAAACTCTAATTTAAATGAAAAAATCTTATTTCTTACATTGGTCTTGAAAATTTAACTTATTATGAAAATTATGTTACAAAGTTTTGTAAAAAGGACTGTGAAACTTGAAAAAATACCGTTTTTTAACAAAAACTATTACTATTGTTTGTGTTTATAATGGAGTTATCGAAATTAAAGATGCCTTTATTTTCGCTTGAAACTCAAGTTTATCTAGTCCAGTAAAAGCAGTAGCCATGGCTAGGGGTAGGTGATGCACGGGAGCTCTTGTCACTTCTTATTTTGCTACACGTTGACCAAATCCTGATCTAGCCCCGCCTTCTAGAGTTTGCTGTAGTATTTTTAGTAGTGTATATATGCTTGCTGGAGGTAACACTGCAAAAGCTTTAACTTTTATGTTTAACTCTAAGAATATAGATAAAAAATAAAAAGTAATTGAGAATTTATGCTAAACGCCTGTTTTAACTTATAGCCGAAGAAATTTCCTCTCAAATGAAGTAAAACCTCATTTGGCAACCAAACTTTCAAATCTTTAGAAGTATATCATTTATCACACTGCTAAAAAAGATAGCAAATGAATTCATAAAATTATTAAGAAAACGGATACTAAAAGTAGCTATAAAATGATTAGTAGAGTATTTACCATTGTTTATAGCTACTGCCGGTATTATTGTCATTATTGATACTCTTATTAGCTCGTTTAATAAAGACTTTATTGAATGATTAAAAGCTTGCTTTTAGAGGTACTTGTTATATAGGAATTGACATGATAACAAAGCCACATTTAACCTGGAATTAAAAAAAATTTGAAAATTTATTCAGCTCTTTTTATTAACCGATATATGATATCCAATAAAGGTAATAAGATATGCATAAGACTTTTAGTTTACTAAAAATAATAAATTTTGTACTGAATGTATAGAACAGTAGTTAGCTATATTACTAAACCTACTTCATATAACTCCTTAAGCTGGACTCGAACCAGCGACCAATCGGTTAACAGCCGATTGCTCTACCAACTGAGCTATTAAGGATAGAAAAATCTCGGCATTGTGCTATTTTCTCAAGAGATCCCTCTCTCAATATTTTCGCCGCTATAATCTTTAACAACCATGTTCGGGATGGAATGGTGTGGAGCTATTATGCTATAAACACCGAGATAAAAAAAAGTTGCTTAAATAAGGTTATTAGTATATCTTGGCTAAATATATTACTATATGTACACCGGATACCTATCAATCGGCTCGTCTTGCCGCAACCTGAGAGTACTCATCTTGAAGACGGCTTCCCACTTAGATGCTTTCAGCGGTTATCCTAACCATACATAGCTACCCAGCGTTTACCGATGGCACGATAACT